>ERZ1026975.960-NODE-960-length-15342-cov-6.261071_pt1 | contig 15342 bp, 15 predicted proteins | sample MGYA00519561_ERZ1026975 | MGnify/ENA primary metagenome ERZ1026975 (study PRJEB26926, sample SAMN06164672) | human gut metagenome | biome: ENVO:00009003; feature: ENVO:2100002; material: ENVO:00002003 | host: Homo sapiens | place: USA | collected 2012 ... | reverse complement strand
TTCGGGTGGAGCGCAACAGCGGGTACACCGTCATGTCAAACCACCATCTGCGAAATAAGGAGCTGACCTTGAAAGCCAAGGGGCTGTTATCGCAAATGCTGTCCCTGCCGGAGGATTGGGACTATCCGTCCAGCAAATGCTCCTTTGGCTGTCCTATGAGGCCATGCGGAGTCTCACAAAATCCATTTGCTTTTAGCCGGCGCAGCTTTGCCCGTGAGATCCCGGTCCTGCGCCCCAGTTCTGCAAGATTGATTTCGTTTATACCTGCAAACTCACCATGGAGTTCTTCCATTTCTGCAATGGCCTGTGCTATAATTGGCAGGAAGCCATTACTCTGAATTCCTTTCATATCATTCCTTTCTACTGGGTTGTTTGGTCACTGTTCAGTATAAAGGATTTGAAAGAATTCCGTAATGGCTTTTTCTTTTGCCCCGCAATTAGCTTTTCTTGCCGGGCCCTTGGAGGCTATTTCAGCCGGACGCCAATAGGGACATCAGTTCTAAGAATACCTGTACGCTGGGATGCTGCCCCTTATTTTCGATGTTGGCAAGATAGCGCGGCGAAATAAACAGCGCGTCGGCCGCCTTATTCCGGGATTCTTTCTGCTTTGTGCGCCCAGCTTTGATTGCTGCACCATACGGCTTGAAGTCGATTTTCGCAACAGGGCGCTTTTCTTGATAATGTATCGTATGTGAATACATGAAATGCGCACTTTATAGAACATATCGAAACGGGCGTACAATAATACGCAACAGCGATTGAAGGACTTGTTTGGTAGCTGAAACTTTTGGTGTTATATACAATTCTCCCGTAACTGTCACTCCGTCTGGTGATATGGTTTTGCCCTCGTACATCATCTGCTGTGCTTCATCCCGAAGTATAGCATTTAGTGCAGGACAGTCTATCAACAGCATCATTTCCGTATCCAGATAGGCACTACGCATATCCCAGTTAAATGATCCGATGATGCTAATTCGATCATCAATCAGAATCGTTTTAGTGTGCATGGAGAAGCTGCCGTTCCACTCACATATATCAACACCCGTTTCTAAAATATCATCCCTATGATTGAGATAATCAGCGCAGCCCCACGGATTTGCTCCACTCTGCGGCGCGTTGGTAATGACCTGTACCTGTACATTGTCGGTGACCTTTTTGAGTGCATTATACATAGCTTGGTTGCAGATCATGTATGGGGTTTGCAACACAATATTTTGTTCACCCTTCTGCATCAGCGTTGTCAAGGTATTCAGAAGCATCGGCTCCTTATTCCACGCAGTGCAATCACCACTTAAAAGTGCGACTTCATTTGTCTGGAGCGTTTCTGTCTCCCAGTTAATCGCTGTTAACTGTTTTGCGTCATTGATCTCAGTCCAACGTCTTGCAAGAATGGCAGTAGCTTTTTTAACCCTGTGATTCTCAGCCTCTGCGTGGAATGCACGGTTGGTATCAAGTAACCATATCCTATCAAAATATTCTAACAAGGTATTAGCGGACGCTGTTGTGAAACCGCCGTTGTATACGACTATATCACGATCTATGTTCTGACGTGACGTACCCCCACTCCCAAGGAATAAGTCGCTAGTGTTCCGCCCACCCATAAGATATGTAGATCGGTCGATAATCAAGTATTTATCGTGGCAGCGATAATTGACCGTCCAAAGTTGCGTCAGCCGAATAGGGTTGTAGAATTTGACCTCCACATTGTCGTGCGCTGCCAATGCCTGAAACACATCACTGCCGCTTAAATGCAGTTGCGCATTGATTCCGTCAATAATGAGCCGTACTTGTACGCCGCGCTCTGCCGCGCCCCAAAGCGCCGCGATCACATCTGTTCCACTGCTGTCGGCGCGGAAGTCAAAGGTTGAGAGAATGATTTCTTCCTGTGCCGAACGAATGAGCCTCAGCCTCCAAAGAAGTGCATCCTCGTTATTGTCAATCAAGCAAACTCGTTCAGACGTTGTTATGGATACTTCTGCCTGCGTATCACTCTTTTCATGTGTTCCAATCAGCGGAGGAATAATTAAAGAAACAAGTAGATATATCAAAAAGCATAATGACACACCTAAAACTAGTTTGAAGCATTTTATGCGAAAGGTTTTTTTCATGTTTGATTCGATTTCTCCAAGCAAATCATTTTTTCCTGAGTTGCTAATTTTATCTGCAAAATTGACTTATTTATGAGGACTATCATTCTCGTCTGAGTTGTTTTGTACATTGGACAGCTCCGGTTTGCGGGTATGCAGCCGCCGTTCGATTGATTCGTGTAGAAGCTGAGATACAAGAGCCATTAACGGAATAAAGAAGATCATGCCAAGGACACCGAACAGTTTACCGCCCAGCAAAACCGCCAACAACGTCCAGAATGGGGATAGCCCTACACTGTTTCCCACGACGTGAGGATAGATGAACTGATTTTCAACAAACTGAGTTGCCTGATAGACGATAAAGCATAGGAGCGCCTTGTTCGGAGCCGCCAATAAAGTAAATAAAATGCCGAAAGCGCAGGAGAGAAATGCTCCAATATAAGGAACGAATGCAAAGGCGGCAGTTAAAACGGCTGTTAGCCCCGCATATGGAATCCCTGCAACAGAAAGCGAAAGAAAGATCAATGTTCCAAGAATCATAACCTCGACACACTGACCAGAAAGAAACTTCGCATAGGTGTCATGTGCAAGTTTCGAAATATGGCAAATTCTATCTGCAACGGATTCCTTACAGTAGGCATACAGTGCCCGTTTGCTTTGACTGCTCAATTCACGCCATCCAATTAGCACATAGAATGTGATCACAAGTGAAATTGCAACATCAGCAATCGCAGATACCGTAGAGCCAGCAACATTGGCAACTGAGGAAATCACTGTGTTCATTTCGCTCGAAATGCTTTGCAGAATAGATTTCCAATCGAGCGTAGCAAAATGTGCCGACAGTTTCTCTGTGTCAATGCCGTATCTTTGCAATAAGCCGACCCAGTCAGGCCATTTTTCTTGAACAAGAGCAGCAATGCTTTTTACAGATGCAGTGAGCTGTGGAATCGCAATTACACACAGAAGAGCAATAATCGCAATAACACATATCAGCGTCAGTAACAGGCTTATCATGTCTATTTGCCGATCTGTAGCTTTAGTCAGCTTTCGTCGAAGCCTCTTTGCCAGTCCGCGCACGGGTACACTCAGAACAAAGGCCAGCAAAAGGCCTGATAAAATCGGAGCGAGCAAGCCAATACACGATTTTAGAAAGTTGGCAACATAGTTTAGATTGTTGAATGCCGCAAATAAGATCACCCCAAACGTGATTAGTAGAAGCGGTTTTTTGTAGGATTTATCCATGATTACATCCTCGTAAGAAATCGGTTTGTTTTATTATTGGGGAGTATCTTATAGGCAATCCACCAACCAAAGAAACAGACTGGCAATGCAGCGAGAACATCCATGATAGAATGCTGTTTCATAAAAACGGTGGAGAGACTGATACACACGGCGATTGATGTAGCAGCGATTTTCCATCCGACGCTTTGGAGCGCCTTGCAATCCCATAACCCAAACATCGCGGCAACGGAGCCTATTACATGAAGTGAGGGGCAAACATTTGTATTGGTATCGAAACTATAGAATAATTCAATAAAGCGTGTAAGTAGATTATTGCGTACAAATGCTTCTGGCCGCAAATTTTGGCAGGTTGGAAAGAACAGGTAAATCAAAACCGTGATCGTATAGGTGACTATCACAAAATACATCATACGCCGAAATGCAGGTACATCGACGAAAAAAGTATAAACCAACGTACCGATTAGAAAGACAAACCAAAATAGATACGGAATCAACGCCCATTCACAAAATGGTATTATATCATCGAGTCCACAATAGACGGGATAGTAATTTCGTTGCGGTTGCAACCGCTCAAGAAACAAAAACAGCAAGCCGAAAATTGGCCAGTAAAGCAATAGCCTGACGTGAGAAAATTCAGGTGTATTAAGTTTATGGATGCGGAACTCACGGTAATTAACTTCCGGCTTTATATGATTACTTTGCATGACTGTATATCCATTCATAGATTTTATCGGCTGCCGTACATTCCGTCTGCGACCGCATTGCCGCGCGCATTTTAGAAAGAAGCACTGGGGCATTTAGCGTTTTTATTGTGGTGTCTGCGATTGCTTTTGGCGTATTGGCTGTGACGGCCATTCCATTACGCAGAAAAAAATTCAGATTATGTGTCTCGCAGCCAGCCACTGCATCGATAAGCACCATTGGTAACTCTGCCGCCATTGCCTCAGATGTACTTAGACCTCCGGGCTTTGTCAGGAATAGGTCTGAGGCTTGCATGAGCTGCGGCACATTATTGACGGTTCCCAGAACATGAACTTGAGAATACTTTTCTGTTCTTTTTTGGAGTTTTTTGCGTAAATCATCATTTGTGCCGCATACAACACTAAGTTCTTGTTCTGTTGTGAGGTAAGGGCAGAGATACGATATAATCTCCTCCATTGGACCGCAGCCCATGCTACCGCACATCATTAAAATATGCTGATGAGCAGGAGAGATTCCGGCGTTGGCTTTTCCTGCTTCTTGTGACACACGCTGGTAGAATTGCTGCCGCACAGGGATTCCACTGGCGATCAGTTTTTGAGGTTGAAGTCCACATTGTTCAAACTCACCTAACAGCGAAGTGGACGGAATGAAATACCAGTCCAGCGCAGAATCCGCTGTGCAGGGAGCGCAGGTATAGTCTGTAGAAATGTGGCTCGTTACAAGCTGTAAGCATGGGTGCTGTCGGCGCATTTCTGTCAACGCCAAGGCTGGGAATACATGAGTACAGATAATATTATCGTAGCCTGCAGAGCGGATGTATTGATACATCCGCTCTGCGCCGGAGGAAAGTAGCTTATAGATCGGCGTTCCCTCACAAAAAATATCTTCGTGAGATTCCGCACGCTGATACCCAGCATCAAAAAGCCTTGGAGCATGGCGGTAAATTCGGGTATGCCAATTAGAAATAAACGTGGATGCTTTTTCTGAAATAAACTGCAAAGAATCTATAATATTGCAGATTTCTCCGCGAGAGTGGTAGGCTTCCTGAACTGCTTGCGCACAGGAGTTATGCCCTGCGCCAGTGTTGCAGCTTAGAATTAGTGTTTGCATTTGAATCTCCTATTTTTTCCTTTGCTGCATAGCAAACAGCTTTTGCAGGCGTGGGCGATTATAGCGCTGGACAACAATAAACGGCAAATTACCCAGCACAATGTAGATAATCGTTATACATACCCCGCCAACACCGGACCATATTTTCAGCAGTCCAAGACCGGCGATAGACAACAGAATATGTGTCCACTCTGCCACGCAAGTTTCTTCTATCATGCGCGGCAAGTTCTCATAGTTTTCCTTTGTCAGTTTCTTTTCCGGCATGATTTTAACGAATATGCGGCTCATATCGGGGATCTTTGCCTGCCATTTCCGAACATGAAGCCGCTTCCATAGTTTTTGCTCTGCCGGGTGGCAGACCCAAGGAAAACGATCGGCGTGAAACCAATGCTTCGGGATCAAGCGCCCCACTACAAAGGAGAGAACCCCTAACGCCGCGATATATAGCAGACACATAAGAAAATGCTTCATAAAAACCTCAACATAGCGGTGCGAAAATACGAAGGACACCATCTACGACCCAGCGGCGCGAATAATGTTTCATATCATAGGGCTTTACCTCTTTACATTTTGCCTGTGTAGCGATGAAATCGTCCTTTATTGCTGCAATAATACTGGAACGATAAAAGAACGAATTGTTTTCAAAGTGGAGAAAGAGACTGCGGTAGTCCAGATTGACAGTTCCTATCGTCGCAACTTTGTCGTCTGATACAAAGCTCTTTGCATGAACGAAGCCGGGAGTATACTCATAAATCTTGATGCCGCCAGTCAGCAACACCTGATAAAAGCTCCGAGACATACGGAAAATCAGCTTCTTATCAGGGATGCCGGGCATAATGATCCGCACGTCTACACCACGTTGAGCAGCGGAAATCATTGCATCCATCAAGTCATCGCCAAGCATAAGATACGGTGTAAAAAACCATGCGTAATCCGTGCTTTGAGAAAGCAAGTCAATAAAGAGCTGATTACTGGTAGCTTCATGGTTAAGGGGCGAATCGTAGTAACTAAGCACATAACCATCAAATGTGTGCGGCGGCGCAGGATACCTTTTGGGATATGTGGGCATTGCAAGCTGTCCTGCTTCTTTTTCCAGCGAAAATGCGTTCCAAAAGGTCAAGAACATATGGGTAAAATTTTTTACTGGCTCACCAGTAATCCGAAAGCCTGTGTCCTTCCAGTGTCCATAGGGATGTTCCAAATTGATATACCGATCTGCTAAGTTGATACCTCCGCTATAAGCAACTTCGTTGTCAATAATCAGCATTTTGCGATGATCGCGATAGTTTGCAGTTCCTTTTAAGGCAAGGAAAGGATTAAAAGGAATACATGGAATGCCTTTCTTTTTCAGTTCACGGACATTACTGAAATTGAACGAAGAAATACTGCCAAGATCATCGTATATCACACGTACATCAACGCCCTGCTCCATTTTTACTTCCAGTTCGTTCACGATTGCGTCCCACATATGCCCCGGCTCAATAATGAAGTATTCTACGTAAATCGAGTTTCTTGCATTTTTCAAATCGGCAAGCATATCAGGGAACATATTATCGCCCAACGGATAGTAACGAACCTGCTCAACTGCACACATCGGATATTGCGTTTTTTCTTCCAGCCACTGCACTGTTTGCCCCATGCGTTTTTCGCCGTCAAAGGGCGCTTCTTTTATTGGAAGAGGCTGCGGATTGCAACTCTTTTGAACTTGCTGCAAGCGCCTTTTTAGAGGGCGGGCCGTCCGTTTATTTCCAAAGAGCAGATATAGTAACGCTCCTACCAAAGGTAGTGACAGAATAACCAGCAGCCAAAGCAATTTATAAGCGGTTTCATCTCTCTTTATAATAATAAATACCACCAAGAAAAACGCTGCAACGGAAAGCAGTGACACAATAATCGGTGCGTAAGGGGTCAGCCATTTCATCAACAGCAAAAGCCAGAGCGATTGTAAAGCCACCGCTGGAATAATTGTTAGAATGCGTCGAATGATTTTCCCCATATGTTTACCCCCCTCTATGCTATTTCTCCTCCGAAGATGCTTCCCAATCGCAAACTATTTGTGCCATTTCCTGTGGGGTTTCTTTATAGCCTCGTAATACCCACGCATTCATAAGCCCAAACAATCCATATGTAATAAATTGGATAAAGTAGTGCGTTTTGGCATCGGCATTAGCGACAATGGATGCCGCTTCTTGTAAATAGAAGTTTAGAATCACATATTGGCGATCAGCTGAGTAGAGCAGATCACAAATAGGACGAGCGGAAAGGCAAAATTCAAAAAACAGCCTGATGCCGTCATAACTACCAGTGGCGAAGTTGGTAGCACCGTGTTCGTCGGAAAAGCGCTTCCACAGACATGTGATTTTGAAAGACAGAACTTCATCTTTACTTTTGAAATAACGGAAATAAGTGGAGCGACCTACATCTGCCTTGGCAGTCATCTCCTCAATACTGATTTTTTCAATGGGTTTTTCTTTCATTAGTTCCAGCAACGCTGTACCCATACATTCTTTCAGATAGTCTGTTGTAGCCGTTGTCCTTCGCATAAGAAACGTCTCCTTTAATTGCGTATCATTGAAACAAGGATTGTCATTTGTTCCACTTTCGCTCGGACTATTGACAACGCCTGCTTCTGTGATATTCTAGCATCTATGATACTATCGCTTCATTTATACTATCATTTGTTATTTGCCCTGTCAAGCTAAAATGCGAGTACGACGAGCAGAAAGGAAAACTATGGGTACGATTTTTTCCCGTGTAAAACTCAGCGGAAAGCATGTGGCCGCCCTCTTGGCGCTGATGCTGCTCTCCGCTGTGACAGCCATGCTGCTGCCTACTGCCCTGGCCAGTATGATTGACATCGGAGTGGCCGGAGAAAACCGAAACACCATCCTAATCATTGCGGCGGTGATGGCAACCCTGGCCATTCTGGGCTGTCTTTTCAACATGGCAGCCACGGTGCTGTCCGCCAAGGTGTCCACTAAATTTGCCGCTGATTTGCGGCGTGAGATATTCCATCAGGTGCAAGATTTTTCCGCCGCTGAAATGGAGCGGTTTGGCACCGCTAGTCTAGTGACCCGCAGTACCTCCGATGGACAAAAAGCGTTCCGAAGGAAAGCCCTATAAGGTCTACATGATGGCCTCGGCGAGCAAATTCCTCCGCATTTACTATACCACAGTGAAGGCGTATTGGGGTTCCTTAGAAGAGGCATAACGTTATTTCAACACCTATGGATAGCCACCTTCTGAATCTTAGATGCGAAGTGACTTGGTTTAGTGTGCCTATTTCTCCTTGCTCAAGTTTCTGAATTTCTTACTTGCTTTTTGTTAGCAGGTCTTACGGTCCCGTCGCCCACTTACGCAAAAAAGCCCCCATGTTCCACACACGAAGATGCGGAACATGGGGGCTTCAGTTTCTTGCAGCTTGATATGAGGTTTTTTAGCTAAGTGCTGTCATATCCTTACCACTTGCTCATGATTTTTCCGAACATCTGGAGCTTTTCATCATCATAACGCTGGACGACCAGCATCACATTCTCGCCCACCATGAAGTCGGAGTCCTCATGCTGGTAGGAGTAGTTGCACATACAGACCACGCCGTCGGGCAGATTGCAGAAAACACCACCGCCGTACTTGCCGGAGATGACCGCAAGGCGTCTGCAGCCTACCGGATGGCGCTGCTCCGCTCCAAGGAAGGGATTGGTCTCTATCTCCTTGATGGAAATGATCAGTTCATCTTTCTTAGGGTCATAGACCTTGACGATGCAATCGAGCACTACACCCGCGTGATACTTATTGCGCAGGTCGGGAATTGCCGTATAGCTTATCTCGCGCTGCGTAAGGTCGATATCATGTCCATAGCACTCTGCAAGGCAGCGCCGGGGGCCCACCGCCATAAGCTGGCATTTCACGCGCGCTCCAATGCTATGCAGATCCTCGCGGTGGGCGAAGAAGTAACGCTGGCTGCGGCTCGCAAGGCGACGGGAGCCAACGGCGAAGCCCGCCTCACGCTCGACCTTGATGATAATGAAGTCGATCTTTGCACCGACCATATTTTGCAGCACGTAATCAGGTCGTTCTTCCCCCTCCTCCCACATCTCCGTTTCGGGGATCATGATACGCACGCGGTAGGGAACCACAATGGCGCAGTACATGGTGAGCTTTTCCCTCCTCTCCGTCTTTGGGTTCCAGACATAAATGGAGCGCGGATCAACGCCGATGATCGTGCCGGTAAGGGCGCTGCGGCCGCGGTAGGAGGCGTAGATGGAGTTCCACTCCTGCCGCTCCTCCGGCGTCAGGCCGCGGTCAAGCTCGTTGAATTTCAGCTCAAAGAAGAGCTGTCTGTCGCTCTTTACAGCCGCCTTTGTCCGCCCGGACTGCACAGACGGCACGGACGGCGCAGGTCGTACGGGCAGCACGATTGACGTGGGCTGCGCAGGTGCCTCCTCTTCGGGCACCTCCCTGCGCGGCTCCCGGAAGCCCCAGTCATCCTCCTCGGCGTCAGGCGGGGCTGCATCCCTTGCCGGCACAGGTTCAGGCTCTTCAGAAAGATCTATGCTGTACTCTGGCGGTTCCAATGCAGCTTCGTGCGCTTCGTATATTTCCGGAAGCTTTCCGGGCGTCATATTCACGCCGCTGACGTCTCCTTCCTCCGCGTTCCCCTCCGCATCTTCGTTGCGAGCGTCCAACACGCTCTCCACCGCGGCAGCGATCGCATCGGCCGGTTCAGACCCAGCTTCTTCCTCCGCAGGTTGTTCTTCCACGGGCGCGGGTATCGCCTCCTCGGCAGGAATATCTGACACAGGCATTTGACACAGGCATTTCCGCCGAAGCAGTCTCCGCAAGGTCTTCTCCCCTGCCCTCCTTTTGCGGGTCGCCGCCCACGCTCATACCGTCGGCATCCTCAGCCAGCTCCGTCGTGGGAACAGCTTCCGTCCCGCAGTCCTCTGCCGTCCCGCTTTCGCCGGGCGGAAGGTCATTTTGCGTCATGTCGCCGACGTCTGCCGCTGTACTTTCTTCGAGCGCGACGGTCTTGGGGGTTTCCTCTTCTGGGGTGATCTTCTTTCTTGCCATACTCGTATCCTCCTGGCATTATATTTTTTCCGGCTCCTGCGAGCCAAAAAAGCGATGGGTGCCGTCCTCCTGACGGACGGCGAGAATATGGTGGCGGGGAAGCTCGATGCCGTAACCGTTCGACCGGTCCGAGATCCAGATAAGCCTCTCCCCTTTCATGCGCTGTATCGCCATAATGCGGTACGGGGTATCCATCCACGCGACCGTGTGGAGAAAGGACAGCTTCCCGGTCTGCCCTGTGAAGCGAAGCAGGCAGGGCGGCTCCAGCCGTTCGCAGGAAAAGAACTCCGGCTTGCAGTATGTCAGCTCCAGCATGACGTCAACGGCCTCCAGATAGCGCTCGTCTACCGTGTGCTCGCCGCAGCAGACCACATCCCCTTGAAACCGCACCAGATTCGTTACCGTTCGGAGCTGGCGGAGCATAGCATCCATTCGGTGCTGCGAGATCTGCACGCCCTCCGGACGGTAATGCTCCACCGTGAGCGCATAAAGCTGGCACAGGCGGATGTACTTGACCTGCTTGAGCACGGAAAGGATGTATTTTTGTTGTACGGATAGCAGCATAGGGATCTCCTCCTTCACGCCGTAGACGAGAGCGAATTGAGATACGGATCGATCAGCAGGTCGCTCTCACCCTCGGCAATACAGTTGAACAGCACAGCCATGATGTAGGCCGTGCTGTTCTTCACGTTTTCTTCTCGATTTTCACGCAGCTTATGCTCCACTTCCCGCAGGATCATGCCGTCCAGCCGCCGCAGCCTTGCCCGCACGCGGCTCTGCGGCAGCGTGGCGTTGCCGATGCGGTAGCTGTCCGCGTAATAGAGGCGCTCGATGGCGTTTTCAAATACCAGCGCCGTTTCCAGCGGGAAACAGGAAAGCTCGCACTCGTCCAAAATATCCAGAAAGTCCTCTTCTCTTTCCTCGTCCGTCAGTCCGTCGCGCGCGTGCGCGGGACAAGACGGACTGACTTTGATCTGACTACGATCTATTTTTCTTTTTTCTTTCTTACTTGGCAGCATATTCTGCGGTTCTGGAGCCGCAGATTCCGCGTTTCTTGAAGCACGCATTTCGCGGCTCTTGGGACGCAACTCCTGCGGTTCTTGCGCGGACGCACCATCGCCTGTGCCCTCAAGAGGCGCAGGATCGGCAGTTCTTGAACCGCAGTTCTCCTCCGGCGCGGTAAAGGGCGCGCTGGCGTAGGCAGGATCGTCCTGCGGCGTCACATAGGCAAGATAGATCTGATTGGCGTCGCCGCGTCCGCAGCGTTTTTCCCACACAAGCTCCAGCTCCACAAGCTTTTTGAATGCCGCCGTCACGCGCTGCTCACAGATCCGCAGCTCCTTGGCAAGCGCCTTACGGGGGAAGATCACAAAGACCTCGCCGCGCTCGTTGACCCATCCGTTCCTGCGTGAGAGCTGGAAGCGGTTCAAGAGGAAGGTGTAGGTCACCTTGGCGTCCAGGCTCATCTCGCAGTAGCGGGGATCGGAAAAAAGCCAGCGTGGCATCTGCATGTGGTAGATGCTCTGCACATCGGTCTGGACCATCAGCTGAAAGGATGGCCGCTCTGTCATTTTCGCTGCCCTCATGGTGGGTACCTCCTGTTTTTTGATTTTAGGAATGTAAATATAAAGAGAGACAGGAGCCGCAACGGTCTCTGTCTCATGTTTCACTATGCAAGCCAACGGATGGCTTTATGGAGTAGGGGAGATCGAAAGAAAGCGGTTTTGCGTTGACAAACTGCTACCGTAGTATTATAATTAAGCTGCTATCACAGTATTACTTTTGAAAGCAGGTGAGCACATGGCAAACGACCTTACCATTTACCACGGCTCACAGCAGCTCGTGGAGACGCCGCAGTTCGGCGTTGGAAAACCGTATAATGATTACGGGCAAGGCTTCTACTGCACGGAAAGCCCCGAGCTTGCAAAGGAGTGGGCCTGCCCGGTCAAAAATGACGGCTACTGCAACTGTTATCAGCTTCATCTGGACGATCTGCAGGTGATGCGCCTGACGCATGGCGAATTCAATATTTTAAGCTGGCTTGCCATTCTCCTCACGCACCGGAGGTTCGACATCAGCTCCCCGGTCGCGCAAGGGGCAAGGGACTATATCCTCTCACACTTCCTGCCGGACACCTCTGGCGTGGATGTGATGATCGGCTACCGTGCCGACGATTCCTACTTCTCCTTTGCCGAGGACTTTGTGAGCAACACCATTTCGCTTCGGGACCTGAACATGGCCATGCAGCTTGGGACATTGGGCGAGCAGATCGTATTGCTCTCCAAGCGGTCCTTTGGACAGATTGAGTTCACCGGCTATGAGGTCGCGGACTATCGGGAATACTACTATAAGCGCTTTGAACGGGACTGGAAAGCCAGGGCCGATTACGCCCGCCGGAAGAAAACCTTACAGCAGCTCACAGAGGATATTTTTATCCTCGACATCATCAGGGAGGGTATGGACAATGACGATCCGCACTTACGACTCCAACTATCTCTCTAAGGCGTCCCGCGCACTCGGTGCGATGCTCCACGATGCCGTTTATCAGTTTGGTATGGACGGTGGTACATTTCTCGACCTTTTTATCCAATCCGGCGTTGCCGAAGCGTTTGAAAACGGCAGTCCCAAATACATCGCGGGGAAAAGCGGACTGGAGCTTTATCTGGAGGTCATGGAGCGAACGACCGGACGCGGTGTGCAGGCACAGGCTGAGGAGAGCTATGAGCGCAGCGACGCCTACTGGGTAGGCTGGATGCTGGCACACTATCAGTGGTACTCCGGCCACAGCTTCCGTAGCATTCTGGATACCGTTCCATACGATGAACTGGTCGGACTGTACGGAACGCTCCATGAGGCGGATATCCAGAAAGCCTATGAGGTCATGGACGCACACTTTTCGCAGAGCATGTGCGCCTTAAAAGCTGCAAGAAGGCGCGCGGGATTGACGCAGGAGGAGCTATCCGAGCGCTCCGGCGTTTCGCTCAGCGCGCTGCGTGCCTACGAGCGCCGCGGAAAGGATCTCAGCCGCGCACAGGCTGAAACCGTGCTGCGTCTGGCAAATGCCTTGAAATGTGAGATCTCTGATATTCTCGACTGATCTTAGGAGGCCGGACGGCCTCCTTTTCCTTTGTGCAGAACTCTCACCCCCGCCTTCGTCAGATCCCCCGGCCGGGCGGTATCCGGCTGGGATCGTCGTCCAGCTCCTCAAGCTCCGGAGCATCGTCCCCGGCGATCTCAGACCGGGACATCTCTACAAGCCCGATGTCGTCCGGCGCGGTCCCTTTCATGTCCGGAAAGTCATAGATGCACGACGCTCCGGGCGTCTGCCGCGGCATGGACGGTGATTTGTGCTGCCGCACAGCGCCATGCTCTCCATGCGCCGGCATCTGCGACGCGCAGGAGGCCGGGGCGTATGAGTGGGGCCGCTCCTCTCCAAGCGCAGCCTCCTGCGTCGGGAGGTGTCCCCCACTCCGCTGTGCAGAGGCAGGCGGATATTCCCGCTGCGTGGGCGCGCTTTTTTTCGGCGCATGCTTTTCGTTTTCCTCTTCACGCCTTTTCCATTCCGGTACATAGTCAAAGACGCTGCACTTGCTCAGCTCCCCATACGCAGGCAGCTCCTCCAACGCGATTTTATAGAGCTGTGCGGGCTTATAGTGGTTGAACATCACGATGCACTTGTGCTTATCCAAGCGTGCAAATTCGTCCGGCTGAATGAGGTCTCGCTGGATGTTGCTGCGTGTTTGCGAATAGGGACGGGTGGTATTATAAATCGGGGAGAACAGCGGAGCGAGCGGGTACTGGTTGTTGGTAACAGAAATCGTGACCTTGCCGCACTTTTTAGCGAAGTATTCGGCGCTGGTCATATCGTTGCAGCCCATGTAGAGCGTCATATCAAAGGAGCCGAGCTGATTTTCCCACTCCTTCCCCGGATACTTTTCCTGCCATTGGGAGAGTGACTGCACCGCCACCTGCACGGACATATTGAAGCCGCGGATGGAGTTGAAGACATCGGAGATACCCTCCATATAGCCGATGTTGAGGTATTCCTCCAAGCAGAAGCTTGTCAGCACGGGAAGGCGTCCGCCGTGGAGGCGCGCGTAGTTGGAGAGCTGCGGGAAGGTCAGAGAGAAAAAGAGAGAGCTTAAAAAACGGTAAGCGCTGTCCTGTGCGGAGATGATGACGAAGTAGGCGCAGGGCCTTTGCCCCGGGAGCAGCAGATCCACATCATGGTTGCGGGTGATCTTATCCACCAGCGGGTTTTGGAACACCGCGAGACGGTTGCCGAGACCGATGATGATGTTGCCCCAAAGGTTTTCTCTCGCCTTCAAAAACAACCCGTGGGGACCCTTGGCCGGATGCTCCGGCGGAAGCTCCGCCAGCGTGCGGTTGATCTCGTTGACGCTCTTATAGGCGAGGATCTTATAAACATCACCAAGGCTGCGCTGCTCCAAGGGAAGCAGGTTTCCGCGCTCATCCTTCTTATTGCAGACATAGTGGATGAGCGCCATGAGAAGATTTAATTCCGCGCGGCTCCAGAAGTCATCGGCTTCCTTGGGACCGGAGGTATTTTGAATGATGGTGTTTGCCACGGTGGTCACAAGGTCGGGGTTGGTATCCAGCCCCGCAAGGCAGTTCCAGCCGTCCGAGTGCGCCATATCGAGGAAATTGACCGCCTTGACATAAAAGCCCTTTTTCCGAAAGTACGGCGCCATCATTTCAAAAAGCTCGGCCTTCGGATCAGTCACGATCACGGACTCCGGAGCGCCGCTGCTGCTTCGCTGTGCGCAGCCCATGAGAAAGGGAATGATAAAGCCCCTGGACTTATAAGAGCCCGGAGCGCCGATACAGAGGATGTTGTTGTTCTCACCCGGCTTCATGCGGTGAGCGACGTAGGAGGAATACCTGTCGGGGTCATCGGGATGCCTCTTGATGCGGCCGAGGAGCATCCCCGTAACCTCCCCGACGCCGCCGAGCTCCAAATGCTCGCCGAGCTCTCTTTTCGTCGCAAAGCCGGAGGTGCCGTGAGTCCCCTCCGGGAGAATGTCAAAGCCGCGCGGATCACGGGTAAAATGATAGCCGGAAAACCATTTGTCTGTCTCTTATACACATCTGACGCTGCCGACGATAAGGC
>ERZ1026975.943-NODE-943-length-15537-cov-4.289497_pt1 | contig 15537 bp, 13 predicted proteins | sample MGYA00519561_ERZ1026975 | MGnify/ENA primary metagenome ERZ1026975 (study PRJEB26926, sample SAMN06164672) | human gut metagenome | biome: ENVO:00009003; feature: ENVO:2100002; material: ENVO:00002003 | host: Homo sapiens | place: USA | collected 2012 ... | reverse complement strand
CGAGATGTCTTAGGGTCTCGTGGGCTCGGAGATGTGTATAAGAGACAGGCTGTGTTCCGGGCGGACGGCTTTTATCTGAACGGGAAGAAGACCTTTCTGCGCGGGCTGAACCGCCACCAAAGCTACCCCTACATTGGCTACGCCGCGCCGGAAAGCCTGCAGCGACAGGACGCCCGCATCCTGAAAAACGAGCTGCACTGCAATGCCGTGCGCACAAGCCATTACCCGCAAAGCCAGTATTTCCTTGATGAATGTGACCGGCTGGGCCTGCTTGTATTTACCGAGCTGCCCGGCTGGCAGCACATCGGCGATTGGGCATGGAAGGACCGCGCCTGCGCCATGCTGCGGGAGATGCTGCTGCAAAACCGCAATCACCCCAGCATCATACTGTGGGGTGTGCGCATCAACGAGAGCGTGGACGATGACGAATTCTATACGCGCACCAACCAAATCGCCCACGCACTGGACCCGAGCCGGGCGACCTCTGGCGTGCGGTATCTGGAAAAGAGCCATCTCCTGGAAGATGTTTACGCCTACAACGATTTCTCCCACAACGGTTCAAACGCCGGGGCCAAGCGGAAAAAGGATGTAACGCCTGATTTGAGCAAGGCCCTGCTGATCTCAGAATGCAACGGCCACATGTACCCCACCAAGTCCTGTGACGATGCCCCGCACCGACAGGAGCATGCCCTGCGCCATGCGCGGGTGTTGGACACCGCCTACGCAGATGGAGAGCATGCGGGCTGCTTTGGCTGGTGTATGTTTGATTATGCCACCCACAAGGATTTCGGCTCCGGGGACCGCATCTGCTATCACGGCGTGCTGGACAGCTTCCGCAATCCCAAGCTGGCGGCGTCCGTCTACGCATCGCAGGGCGGGGAGGAGCCGGTGCTGACGGTCAGCTCCGCGATGGACATCGGTGACTATCCTGCCGGGCAAATCGGCACGGTCTATGTGTTTACCAACGCCGAGCGGGTGGATCTTTACAAAAACGATGTGTTTGTGACGACCCTGCACAAAAGCGGCTGGACTGCGCTGCCGCACCCGCCGCTGGCCGTGGATGACACAATCGGTGTCCTGCTTGAAACGCAGGAGCATTTTGACAAGGCCAAGGCCGATACGCTGCGCGACTGTCTGCTTGCAGCCGGGCGCTACGGCTTGACCGGGCTGCCGCTGCGCTACAAGCTGAAGCTGGCGTGGTGCATGGTGCGCTATAAGATGAGCTTTGCGGACGGCGTGGCGCTGTACGGCAAGTATGTCGGCAACTGGGGCGGCACGGCTACGTGTTGGCGGTTCGATGCCAAAAATGGGGATACCGTGGTAAAGAGCGTCACGCTCTGCCCCAGCCACCGGCTGCATCTTGAGGTAACGCCCTCCGCCACCGTCCTGCAGGAGGGTGACACCTACGATATGGCCGGAGTTCGGGTGCGGATCCTTGATGAAAACGGCAGCCCCGCCGTCTATGCACAGCTGCCGCTGACCTTTGCCGTGACCGGTGCCGCCGCGCTGGTCGGCCCTGCGGCGGCAACCGCCGAGGGCGGCATGGGCGGGACTTATCTGCGCACAGTCGGGCAGACAGGTACAGCCGCGCTGACCGTCTCGGCTCCGCAGTGTGCGCCTGCCACCGTAGAATTTACCGTCACAAAGAAGGAGTGTGCAGTATGGAACTGACAACAAAGCAAAAAGCCGCCTTCGGCATCGGCGCAGTGGGCAAGGATATGGTCTACGCGCTGTCTGCCTCCTATGTCATGTACTATTATCAGGATGTGCTGGGCCTGCCTGCCACCTTTGTCGGCCTGATCCTGATGATCGCGCGTGTGTTTGACGCCTTCAACGATCCCTTTATGGGGGTGCTGGTGGCCAAGACCCGCACCCGCTGGGGACGGTTCCGTCCGTGGATTCTCAGCGGCACCGTCCTGAATGCGGTGGTTCTCTACGCGCTGTTTGCCGCGCCGGTGCTGGAGGGTGCCGCCATGATGGTCTACTTCAGCGTCATCTACATCCTGTGGGGCGTCACCTACACGATGATGGACATTCCTTACTGGTCGATGATCCCCGCCGTGACCCGCACCCCTGCTGACCGAGAAAACCTGTCAGTCGTGGGCCGCACCTGTGCGGGCGTCGGCTCGGCGCTCATTGCGATGTTTACCATGCTGCTGGTTGGTGCTTTGGGCGGCGACAGCGAGCGCACCGGCTTCCGCTGGGTAGCACTGCTCGTGGCTGTCATCTTTGTGGTTACCGAGGCGATCTGCTGCGCCAGCGTCAAGGAGACCGGCAGTGCCGAGATAAAGACCGCCACCGTCGGCGAGATGTTCAAGGCGCTGTTCTCCAACGATCAGGCGCTTGTGGTCGTAGGCAGCATCGTTTTGATCAACTCGGCGCTGTATCTGACCTCCAACTTTATCATCTATTTCTTCAAGTACGATTTCGGCGGCACAGGCTGGAAGGCCAGCTACACGCTGTTCTCAACCATCGGCGGTGCGGCACAGATCCTCGGCATGATGGTCCTTTATCCGGTGCTGCGCAAAAAGCTCAGCAACACTGCCGTATTTACGGTAAGTCTGGGGTTGGCGCTGGGCGGCTATGCTGTGCTGCTCCTGCTCTGCCTGACGGGCTTTTCCGGCAGTCTGGCACTGCTCTGCGTGCCTGGCGTGGTGGTGTTTGCCTGCAACGGCATGCTCAGCGTACTGACGACCCTTTTCCTCTCCAACAGTGTGGACTACGGCCAGCTCAAGACCGGGCGCCGTGAGGAAAGCGTTATCTTCTCGATGCAGACCTTTGTTGTAAAGGCTGCGTCCGGCGTGGCGGTTTTTCTGACCGGCATCGGCCTGGATCTGATCGGGCTGGCCGGCAATGCCGAGGAGACAGGCCCCGTTGCTGCCCAGAGCGCCGGTACACTGCTCGGGCTGCGGTTCATGATGACCGTTCTGCCCATGGCCGTCCTTGCGGCGGCGCTTGTACTGTTCCGCCGCAGGTTCACCCTGACGGATGACCGCGCAGCCGAAATCAGTGCTGCGCTTCACAGGGAGGAAACTCAAAATGGCTGAGATGCAGTGGTATGCCGCAACAGACAGCGGCCGGTTTGACGGCACGACAGTCATCACCCCGCGCAGCGGTGCCGTCTGCCTGAGGGCAGAGCTGCCCGCCGGAGTGCTGCAAAATGCGGTTGCTGCGCTTCCGTGGACGATGGCGCGCGAAGAAAAGATCTTCATGAACGGCTACCAAACCTGGACCGCCTGCCCGGAGCTGGGCAAATGGGACCGGCAGCACGGCGTTGAGCGTGTCCCGAAATTTCTTTTGGAGAAATACAGCTTTGACCGTTACGGCGATTATCATTTTGTTCCCTACAGCGGCAAGAGGGGACAGAGCCACGGCTTCTCCTACTGCTATTTCCGGCGCGGAAAGACCTACCGCCTTTTGGCCAGCCTGGACGAGGCACCGGGCTATACGATTTTTTCCTATGACAGCCGCACCGCACAGCTGCGCATTGAACGCGACTGTGCCGGGGTACAGCATACCGGCGGCAGCTTCCCTGCGTTCTCCCTCTTTTTTGCCGAGGGCACCGAGGACGAGGTATTTGACGCATGGTTTGCGGCGCTGGGCTGCCGCCCCCGCACCACGCGCAGGCTGGCCGGGTATTCCAGCTGGTATAACCGCTACCAGAACATTGACGAGGCCTCGATCCGGGAAGATCTCAACGGCTGCAAAACGCTTTTCCGCGCAGGGGATCTCTTTCAGATCGACGATGGATGGGAGCGCAAGGTAGGAGACTGGCTGGAGCCTGACCCTGCCAAATTCCCCAACGGGCTGAGCCCGCTGGCAGATGCAGCGCATGAAAGCGGCTTTCTGGCAGGACTGTGGCTGGCACCGTTCGTCTGCGAAAAGGAATCCCTGCTCTGCAAAGATCACCCGGACTGGCTGCTGCAGGCGGACGGTCAGCCCTGGTGCTGCGGCTGCAACTGGAGCAGCTTTTATGCGCTGGACATCGACCACCCGGAGGTACAGGTCTACCTCAAGCAGGTCTTTGACCGCGTCCTGCAGGATTGGGGCTTTGACCTTGTCAAGCTGGACTTTCTCTACGGCGCAGCACCGTTCGGCAACGCCCGGGAATCCCGCGCAGGACGGATGCAGCGCGCCATGGCACTGCTGCGCTCATGGTGCGGCGACAAGCTGATCCTCGGCTGCGGTGTGCCCGTCATGCCTGCCTTTGGCATCGTTGACTACTGCCGCATTGGGTGTGATGTAGGGCTGGACTGGGACGATGTGTGGTATATGCGGCTTTTCCACCGCGAGCGGGTCTCCACAAGGCAGTCCATCGGCAACACGATTTTCCGCCGCCAGCTCAACGGGCGCGCCTACGGCAGCGACCCCGATGTATTCTTCCTGCGCGAGGAAAACTGCAAGCTGACCGCACAGCAAAAGCAGACCCTGGCCCGGGTCAACGCGCTGTTCAGCGGCATCCTGCTCACCTCCGATATGCCCAGCCGCTATACGGATGAGATGCGCCGCCAATACAAAGCCCTGCGGGAATTGACCGACCACGCCGAAAATTGCACCGTGGATGCAGACGACGGTCTGACCGTACACTACACTCTGCACGGACAGCAGCAAGCGTTCAAAGTTTTCTGAGCGTTCAGCCTTCTGCAAATTACCACAATTTTTTGCGGCGGATGATGGAATTGCAAACACATAAACGCCTCCCTACCCCTATTGACATTTGGGTGTCAGACTGCTATTATAAGACCGAAATATCGTAGAATTGTTGCCGGTGTGCCGTTTTGGCTGCAGGCAACAATTCTACGGTCCAACGGTTAGCGTTCACTAACTTGCATAAACAAGCAACAATTAGCATACGTAAACCAAAAAGCCGGGGATTCCGGCTATGAAGCCATGACAATAGGAGGAGGGTAACCTTGACGGAAACTTTTTGGGGGATTCTGATCCCCTTTTTGGGTACATCGCTGGGCGCAGCATGCGTATTTTTTATGCGGCGCGCTCTGGGTGATCTGGTGCAGCGCTCACTTGCAGGCTTTGCCGCCGGTGTGATGGTGGCGGCATCGGTCTGGAGCCTGCTGATCCCGGCAATCGAACAGTCTGAGAAGTTGGGGCGGTTCGCCTTTTTTCCGGCGTTTGCCGGATTTTGGTTCGGCGTGCTGTTTTTGCTTGCCCTGGATCATCTGATTCCCCACCTGCATGTCGGCAGTGAGGAGGCTGAGGGGCCAAAAAGCAGGCTGGGCCGCACTACGATGATGGTGCTGGCAGTGACCCTGCACAACATCCCGGAGGGCATGGCAGTCGGTGTGATGTACGCCGGCTTTCTCGCAGGCAGCGCACAGATCACCGCGGCGAGCGCGCTGGCCCTGTCCCTCGGCATAGCCATCCAGAATTTCCCGGAGGGCGCCATCATCTCGATGCCCCTGCGCGCCGAAGGGGAGAGCAAGGGCAGGGCCTTTGCAGGCGGTGTGCTTTCGGGCGTGGTTGAGCCAATCGGCGCAGTGGTGACGATTTTGGCCGCGCAGCTTGTGATACCGGCATTGCCTTACCTTTTGAGCTTTGCTGCGGGCGCGATGCTCTATGTCGTGGTGGAAGAGCTGATTCCCGAAATGTCACAGGGACGGCACTCTAACATTGGCACAGTATTCTTTGCTGTCGGCTTCAGTGTGATGATGGTACTGGATGTGGCACTGGGGTAACAGGAGCCTTACAACGCAGAAAATGCAAACAGCTTCACCCGGCTCGACACAAAGTCAGTCAGAAAAGGTCCAGCATGGTATCCAGATACAACTCCTCGCGGACAGCCAGCTGATATTCCGGCCTGGTCAGGTAGTGAAGCAAAAATTCAAGGATCAGCGCACTGCCAAGGCCGCGCCCCTCGATCTTGAATTGGGTGAAGCCCCTCGGCAGGTAGGTATCCCGGATGGCCTTGATGCCGATAAAGCCGGGGTTCGCCATCGCCCGGGAGAAGCGATACCCGCCCGTTGCGCCTGGGGCGCTGCAGTAATGCTCCGGGCCGGGCAGACCCAGATTTTTGCGGCTGACGGCCTCATAGCAGGCTCTGCGTTCCGTGCATCCGAACCAGCAGCACTCATTGCAGAGGAACTCCACCTTGTCCTTCTGGGACTGGGGCAGCGCTGCAAGTCGGTCAAATGCTCGGTTCAGCCGGAAATCCGGCACGACATAGCGAAACTCGGGCCGTGCCAGCTCCCGCTGCAAATCGTTGAAGTCTGTCAGCACTTTTGTGGTTGAGGATACAAGATACAGCGATGGATAGTTCTTTTTCAGGTACTGCGTCAGCAGCTCAGCATGAACGATGGCGCCGTTTTGCGGGTCATTTTGTTCCTGAAACAGTCGGCAGAGCGCATTGCAGTCCGGGTCTGTGAGATGCTCCGGGCGCAGTAATGAATTGCTGAGTGTCAGCCGCGCCGAGATGCCGTATTCACTCGTCAACGCCAGCACCTCGCGTGGGGTGTGGTCACTGTACTCGACCCGTCCGCCCGCCCATAAGCAGTCAGACGGTGCGCCGTAGATCGAGCCGATGGCGCACCAGTCGTAAAAATACTCCCGATGCGCACGATAAAGCGGCAAAAACGACGCATACAGGTCATAAAATTCAAACAGACCGGGCAGATGAAACAGGGCTGTGCCCTGGTGAGGTGTTTCCATAGCGGGGACCTTTCCTGGCCGCACAGGCGGCCCGATGGGATATATTTATTATACCAGCAATTCTGCCGGAATGCAAAGCGAAGCGCCGCGTCAGCCAAAACAACCGGTGCAGCGCTTTTTATCGGTTTATAGGTAATGGCCTTCGGCCTTTTGTGCCAAATTCCGAAGGCCGTTGACGCAGCATAAACAGGTGTGGTACTGTATCCTCAATCGGCATTGGCCGAATGGAAGAAAAGAAAGATGCTTAATAATCATCTGCCGAACGGCAAAGCAGCTTTACAATCTTCGGTAAAAAAGCGTGATGAACAACGATTTTGCAGGAATCGCCAAAAAGGCCTTGCACTTTTTGCACAGTCTGCTATAATAACGGCATCACAGAACACGAACGGGACAAAGGGGTCGCGTACTTGTAAAAGTACAGCGGCCCCTTTCCGTTACGCATAAAGGCGTGCAGCACATCACCGTGCTGTGCGCCTTTTGCTTTGTATGAATATCAGAAAGAGGGGTCACACAATGAAAAAGCGTAATCGAGTTCTGGCACTTACCGTAGCAGCTACAATGTCCGCCAGTCTGCTGGCAGGCTGCGGCTCCAGCGCACAGCAGGGCGGGGCCGCATCAAGTGAAGCTGCTTCCACCGACACCGCCGCATCTGTGTCGGACGGCGGTGAGGATAACATCATTCGCGTCGGCGTTGTCTGTTCCATGATCGGCGGATCCGCTATCTATGGCGAGGTCGCACAGAACGCCGTCGACATGGCAGTCGAGGAGATCAACGCGGGTGATTCCGGCTACAAAATTGAAATCGTCAACGGCAGCAAGGTCGCAGACGATGCTAAGGACGCCAAGCAGGCCATGAACGCCTACAACAAGGTCATGGCCGACTCGCCGGAGGCCATCGTGGGCAGCTTCCTCTCGTCGGTCACACTGCCCATGGCAGAACAGGCCTCCAAGGACGGCATGCTGCTGGCAACAGGTGCGACAAACGCCGATGTGACTTTAAAAGGCGATCTCTGACCGTGCCTACGTGCTGGAAACCGGCACCATCACGCTTTCCGGCGATGCGCAGGAGCTGCTGAAGCACTGGCCTATTATGACGGAAAAATCGGCACACCGGAGGAACTGACAGTTCCCTTCAATGATCGTGTGCATTTCTTCGGTGACGGTGTATACGACGCCACTGTCGGCGCAAACGGCAAGGTCTACCTGATGCAGAACCACCTTGACCGCTTTTACACCAGTGCTAGGGCATTGGATATCCACATCCCGATGCTGAAAGACGAGCTTGGCAGACTGCTGACCGACCTGCTGGCCAAAGTAGACGGTACAACGCATTTTTTTACTGGCAGGTCACCCGCGGCATCGAGACCCGCAACCACGTCTACGCCGAGGACCTGCCCGGCAAGCTGTAGGTGTCCATCCGCCAGAACCATTTGAACGACCCGGATGTGCCCATCAAGCTCAACACCGAGGAAGACACACGCTTTTATCACTGCAACATCAAGACGCTGAACTTGCTGCCCAGCGTTGCAGCGGTGCAGGTCTCCGCTGACGGGCAGCCCATTGTCATGCTGGCCGACCACCAGACCACGGGCGGCTATGCCAAAATTGCCACGGTGATTTCTGCCGACTTGCCCGCGCTGGCGCAGCTCCGCCCCGGGCAGCGAGCATGCTTTACCTTTGTGACGCCGTCCCGGGCCGTGCAGGCTGCCCGGCAGCAGGCGGCCCTGTGGCAGCGGGTAAGAGATCGCTTGTAAAAGAAGGTGCACGTTATGAACTATTCCGCATTTCCACCGGCTGAGATTCGGGCGTTGATCCGCGCGGGCAAGCTGGATGCCCCGACCACAGGCTGCTGCGACGGATACGCCCAGGGCAATCTGGTGGTCCTGCCAAAGGCGCTGGCGTGGGATTTCCTGCTGTTCTGCCAGCGCAACCCCAAGACCTGCCCGCTGCTGAAAGTGGCCGATGCCGGGGAGCGCAGCTTCTCCCAATTTGCCCCGGGCATCGATATTGCGCAGGACATCCCGCGCTACCGTATCTACCAAAACGGCGAATTGACCGAGGAAACCACCGATGTGGTGCGCTATTTCGAGGAACGGTCCGATTTGGTCAGCTTCCTCATCGGGTGTAGCTTCTCCTTTGAGTCGGCGCTGCTGGACGCGAACATCCCGGTGCGCCAGGTCGAGGAAGTTGCAGTATTTTGATCGTCGGCAGAAAGCAAGATGGGGAATGAACCTATCGGAAGAAGGTAAAGCAGCGCTAAGCGGCAGGATCTGTCCTGCGCCCCTGCCGGGGCGCAGGAATTTTTTGTCAATAAAAATGCCGTTGTATCGTGTGATACAACGGTTGAATAATTTGAATGCAGCCTTGATGTGTTTAGGCAGCGGATCCTGCGCGGAGAACGAGCCGACACCATAGAACGAAGGTTGTTTTTCATTCCGGCAAACGCCCGTACAGTTCCATTTCACTGTGCAGCTTTTTGGCCAGCCTTGTGTTAAAGACACCGGGTTCGGCACGCCAGCACCAGTTGCCGCCCAGAGTGGACGGCGTGTTCATGCGGGATCCATGCCCAAGGCCCAGCAGATCCTGTGCCTGCACGACAGCCAGATCGGCAGCACTGGACCAGATGCCGCGCATCATGCCCCAGTGATAGCCCTCTTTCTTCGTCAGATTCAGGTAGCGCACGGCGCACGCCACGTCCTCAGGGGCGGCGGTTTCCATCCAGCCGTTCACAGGCTCGTTGTCGTGGGTGCCTACATAGGCAATGCAGTTCTTGGAGTAGCTGTGGGGGCGGTAATCGCCGCCGTCACGGCTGTCAAAGGCAAACTCCAGCACTTTCATGCCGGGATAGCCGCATTGCTTCAGCAGGGCAGTGACATCTTCCGTCAGGAATCCCAAATCCTCGGCGATGATGCGCGGGCTGCCCAGCTTTTTCTTTATGGCAGCAAACAGCGCATAGCCGGGACCTTCGCGCCAGCGGCCGTTCCGGGCGGTTGCTTCCCCGTAGGGGATAGCATAATAGCCCGCAAATCCGCGGAAGTGGTCAATGCGAACCACATCATAGATGCTGCACATGTGTTTGATGCGCCGCCCCCACCATGCGTATCCGGTCTTGGCCATGGAGTCCCAGTCGAACAGCGGGTTGCCCCACAGCTGGCCTGTGGCGGAGAAGCCGTCCGGCGGGCAGCCTGCCACCTCTGTGGGCAGCAGGTTCTCGTCGAGCTGGAACTCCTGCGGGCAGCTCCACACATCGACGCTGTCCAGCGCCACATAGATGGGAAGGTCGCCGATGATGCAGATTTCCTGCCGGTTGGCGTAGTGCTTCAGCGCCTGCCACTGACTGTAGAACATAAACTGTACAGCCTGCCAGAACGCCACATCGTCGGCGTACTGCTGCCGGGCTGCTTCCAGGGCAGCGGGCTCACGGCGCCGCAGCGGTTCTTCCCATTCCAACCAGCAGGCTCCGTTGTGGGCGTCCTTCAGCGCCATGAACAGCGCGTAGTCGGGCAGCCAGAAGTCGTTTTCCTTCACAAAGCGGCGGTAGTCGGCACCGGGCTTTGCCAGCAGACGTTTGGCTGCACAGCGCAGCACTGCGTAGCGCTTTTCGTACATGGCGCCGTAGTTGATGCAGTCGGGGGTGCATTCCCAGTCGATGGACGCATATTCCTCCGGCAGCAGCAGTCCCTGCTTTGCCAGATCGTCCAGATCGATAAAATACGGGTTGCCCGCAAAGGTCGAGAACGACTGATAGGGACTGTCGCCGTAGCTGGTGGGGCAGACGGGCAGAATCTGCCAGTATGCCTGCCCGGACTTGACCAAAAAGTCCACAAAGCTGCGCGCGGCTGCACCCATGGTACCAATGCCATAAGGCGAGGGCAGACTTGAAATGGGCATCAGAATGCCGCTTGCTCTCATCAGAGAACCCCTCTTTCTTTTGATAGTAAGCAGCCGGGATGTCTTTCGTTCACAGTTCGCGCACGCTTTCTCCTTCGGTCAGATCGAAGGAGACGATCTCGTGCACGGCATTGCCGGGTTTTTGGATGTTGTGGAGCAGGATCCGCGCCGAACGCTGCGCCAATTGCCCCATATCCTGCCGGATGGTCGTCAGCCGGGGCACACTGTACTGTCCCAGCGCAATGCCGTCAAAACCTGTGACGGAAATATCCTGCGGCACACACAGCCCGTGATCCCGCAGCGCACGAATTGCGCCGAGCGCCATCAGGTCGGACATGGCAAACACTGCCGTAATGTCGGGGCTGTGCTTTAAGAGATACTCCATTGCCTCATACCCGCTGGAAAGCGAGAACCGTGCATACGCATACTGCTTTTCCATGTCAAACGGCAGACCAAGGCGCAGCATAGCACCCTGACAGCCGGCCAGACGGGCGAGACTGGGACGGGAAAGATTGGGCTTGCCGCCGATGATTCCGATGCGGCGGTGCCCCTTTTTGTACAGATATTCGATCATCGTGTCCGATGCAGCCATATCGTCTACGGACACACTGGACAAATTGCGGATGCGCAGGGATGCCGCGCTGTTTGTCAGCAACAGGCAGGGGATACCCAGTGCCTCCAACTCCGGCGTGAAGTATTCCGGATTTGAGCCGAGAAACAATATACCATGGGGTTTGCGCTCTGTGCAGATGCGTCGGGCCTGCGCAACCTCGTTGGCTTCCTCGTCAATATAGTAGACCGTCGCAACGTAGCCGCTTTCCTCAATGATCTGCTGCAGCGGCTCCAAAATACCGGCAAACAGCATATTCTGGGTGCCTTTCACAATCAGTGCGATCCCATCGTTGGTCTGCTGCTTCAGATGCTTGGCGTTGGCGTTCGGTTCATAATTGTGGCGGTTTACGATTTCCATTATTTTTTGACGGGTTTCTGCACTGACGCCGGGGGCGTTATTTAAGGCTCGTGAGACGGTCCCGACCGCATAGCCGGACTCCCGCGCGATGTCTTTGATGGTCATTTGCCAATCCTCTTTCTTGAAGAAGTGTCAAATTTACCCCTTGACAGCACCGGCGACCACGCCATCGATAATATATTTCTGGCAGATCAGGTACAGCACGATAACAGGCAGCACCGTAATCATGATGCAGGCCATCATGGGTGCCATCTCCACCTTGCCGTAGCTGCCGCGGAAATACTGGATCGCCATAGGAATCGTGCGGAAGGTCTTGATGTCCAGCACCAGCGTGGGCAGCAGATAGTCGTTCCAGACCCACATGGTTTCCAAAATGGCGGTAGAGATCATCGTCGGCTTCAAAATCGGGCAGACGACCTTGAAGAAAATCTGGATGGGATTGCAGCCGTCGATCATAGCGGCTTCTTCAATAGCAATCGGCATGGATTTTACAAAGCCGGTGAACATGAACACCGCAAGTCCCGCGCCGAAGCCCAGATAGATGATGCAGATGTTGTAGGGGTTATTCAGCTTTAAGGTATCAGCGGTTTTTGCCAGTGTGAACATGACCATCTGGAAGGGGACAATCATGCTGAATACGCACAGATAGTACATACCTTTGGACAAAGTGTTCTGCACACGGGTGATATACCATGCGCACATGGAGCAGCACAGCAAAATCAGTGCCACAGACGAAACCGTGATCACTAAACTATACCAGAAAGAGGACAAAAAGTCCATTTCCTGAATGCCATAAATGTAGTTTTTCAGGCCGACGAAGGTCTCGGCGTTCGGCAGCTCAAAGGCGTGGCTCGTCGTGATGGCGCGCTCGGTCTTGAGGGAGTTCATCAAAATCATGAACACCGGGTACATCCAGGCGATGCACAGGATCGTGAACAGAACGGACAGTACCGTGTTGATGCGGCGGTCTTTTTTAGTAGCACCCATTATGCCTGCACCTCCTTAGAGCGGGTAAAATGCAGCTGGAGCAGCGAAATAACGACCACAAACAGGAAGAAAACGACGGCCTTGGCCTGACCGATGCCCTTCCACTGGGGTCCGGAGCGTGCGTAGAACGTGTCGTAGATGTTGTAGGCCAGCATCATGGACTGCTTTGCAGGCTCACCGGCTGTCAGCGAGAGGTTCTGGTCGAACAGCTTGAAGGAGTTCGTCAGCGTCAGGAAGGTGCAGATCGTCACGCTGGGCATGACCATCGGGATTTTGATTTTGAACAAAATCTGGCTGCTTGTTGCACCATCAATGCGTGCGGCCTCCACCAGATCCACAGGCACATTCTGCAAACCGGCAATATAGATGATCATCATGTAGCCGATCTGCTGCCAGCACATCAGGATGATCAACCCCCAGAAGCCGTAGGTGGCATTCAGCGCCAGCAGCGACTTACCCCAGGAGGACAGCAGACCGTTGAGCAGGATCTGCCAGATATAGCCCAGCACGATGCCGCCGATCAGGTTCGGCAGGAAGAAGATGGTGCGGAAAGCGTTGGTGCCGTGCATACCGCGGGTGAGAAGCAGCGCGATGGCAAAGGCCAGCACGTTGATCAGCAGGGTGGACACGACGGTGAACGCTGCTGTGAACCAGAACGCATGGGTGAAGGTGTTATCCGACCAAATCATTGCGTAGTTGCTTAAGCCCACAAACTGCACATTTTTGACGGTGGTGAACTTGCAGAACGACAGCCCTGCACCCCAGATAAACGGCCAGACAAAGCCAATAATAAAGGCGATGAGGGTCGGCAGTACGAAAACAGGCCAATAACGTCGAATGGCTTTTTCCATAAGTATGCTCCCTTTGTTGTAATTTTTGTTTTCTGCAAAAGAAGCGGGGCGGGCGAAACCGCCCGCCCCGCTAAACGGGAATACTAGGTAAGGAGAAAAAGCTTTCAGAGTAGAGAAAACGATCTTATGTTATGCAGCAGCGTTCAGAGCAGCCTCAGATGCCCAGCCATCGACAAAGGCGGTGACAACAGCGTCCCAGCTGCCGGTACCGGCGGCATAAGCGGTCAGAGCAGAACCAACGCCGTTCTTCCAGTTCTCGGAAGGCATGGTGGAGAAGTTCCAGGCCACAGGGGTCTTGCCGGCGGCGGTCATTTCCTTATCGGCCTTGACGAAGACGTTGGGGGACTCGACAGCATTCTTGAAGGGGATAACGAAGCCCATGTCGTTAGCCATGGCCTTGGTGCCCTCGTCAGAGGAAACGCACCAGTACATGAAGTCGAGCGTTGCGTTGATGTCGTCCTCGCTGGCTTCCTTGTTGACGCACCAGTAGTTCTCAGTGCCGGTGCACAGGCCCTGGTTGGCTTCATCGCCGACGCCAATGTAGATGGGCAGCATGGTCAGATCGTCATCGGTGAAGGGCTTGCCGTCGCCGACGAGGTTGGTGTACTCCCAAGAACCATTCTGGAAGAAGACAGCCTCATCGTTCAGGAACTCGTTGCGGCTGTCGTCGCCGGTCTTGCCAGCCAGTTCAGTAGGATCGCAGGTGGAGTTGTTGATGTACAGGTCGAAGATATTCTTGTAGTTGTCGAGATAGGTGCCCTTGATGGCGTCGGTGTTGTCGATGCCGTCCTCCTGATACTCGAAGTAGATGGGCAGGTTGGCCAGATGGGTCTTGTAGCGCCAGTCAGAGGAGCCGTCCATACCGGCGGAGGTGAAGGCAGAGAAGCCCAGCTCGTCCTTGCGGGCGGTGATGTCCTCGGCCACCTTCTTCAGGTCGTCGAAGCTCTTGATGTCGTCAACGCTGTAGCCGGCCTTTTCCAGCAGGGTCTTATTGGTGATCAGGCCGTAGCTTTCGATAACGTAGCCGATGCCCAGCATCTGGTCGCCGTCTTTCAGGGCGTAGGTGTCACTGGTCAAATCGCCTGCGATCTTGGTCCCGCTCAGGTCGTAGCAATAGTCCTTCCAGTTGGCCAGACCGACAGGGCCGTTGACCTGGAACAGGGTGGGCGCATCGCTCTTGGCCATCTCGCTCATCAGGGTGGTCTCATACTGGCCGGAGGCGGCGGTCACGACGGTGACGGGAACACCGGTCTCCTCGGTGTACTTCTTGGCCAGATCCTGCCAGGCTTCGTCCTGCTCGGGCTTGAAGTTCAGGTAGTAGACCTTGCCGGCTGCATCAGTGGTCGCCTCGGTAGAAGCGGCAGTGGATTCAGCCTTGGATTCGGTGCTGGTAGTGGAAGCAGCCGTAGAGGAGCTGCCGCCGCAGCCTGCCAGCAGACCCGCAGCCATAGCAGCTGCCAGAGTCATCGAGAGTGTCTTTTTTGCGTTCATGTTTTTTCCTCCTTCTCAAGAAAAACAATGATTTGCAAGGGTGTTGATTTGTTTCTTCGGAAACGTTTCCGTTTCGGATTGATCTTATGATACACCTTTCCGGCGCAATAATCAATTGTTTTTTGCGATTTACTGTAAAATCGGCCTGATGCACAAATTTGCACCCCCTGTTTTTGTGGAAAAGTTCCAAAAATAGTGACAAATTTATCGGAAACGATTCCGTAGCCGCGCGATGATCTTTGAGAATTGCAGGAAAACCCCTCTATAAATTATTTTTCACCAAAATATTGACACAGCAATTTTGTCATGTTATACTTTCTTCGATTTTGAAAGACGAATCGAGTTTGTAAGAGTTTTTCAAAGCAATTTACCTACGGACCGCCCATCAGGGGCTAAGGCCATACGGACAGCCGGGTCCACTGCCGATCGGCACCTTTGGTTGCCTTATTGATTGAGTTAAAAGCTCAAATTTTATAAGTTGGTTCCTTTACAACCATGAAATTGCACGTTTTGGTGTGCAGACTTGTGAAACGGTCAATAAAGAGTAGTAAAAGTGTAATTGCTATATAGACTCTGACACGCTCAGCCTTTTTGAATCATGCAGGACGCTCTCCCGGTGTGGTACCGGGGGGTATTCGGCCTGTGCAAAAATACGCTGGATTCAAACGCAAGTCTGCACGTATG
>ERZ1026975.932-NODE-932-length-15646-cov-6.861651_pt1 | contig 15646 bp, 15 predicted proteins | sample MGYA00519561_ERZ1026975 | MGnify/ENA primary metagenome ERZ1026975 (study PRJEB26926, sample SAMN06164672) | human gut metagenome | biome: ENVO:00009003; feature: ENVO:2100002; material: ENVO:00002003 | host: Homo sapiens | place: USA | collected 2012 ... | reverse complement strand
GAGCTGGTGCTGAGCGAGGGTGCCAAGGGCATGAAGGGTGCCATTGCCAAGGCTGACGAGCTGGCAAAGGAGATCCCGAATTCCTTCATCCCCGGCCAGTTCGTGAACCCGGCCAACCCTCAGGCCCACATCGAGACCACCGGCCCCGAGATCTGGGAGGACACCGACGGCAAGGTGGATATCTTTGTGGCAGGCGTGGGCACCGGCGGCACCGTGACCGGCGTGGGCCAGTACCTGAAGAGCAAGAACCCGAACGTCAAGGTGGTGGCTGTAGAGCCTGCTTCCTCTCCTGTGCTGAGCAAGGGCACCGCAGGCGCACACAAGATCCAGGGCATCGGCGCGGGCTTTGTGCCGGACGTACTGGACACCAAGGTGTATGACGAAGTCATCGCCGTGGAGAACGACGATGCCTTTGCCACCGGCCGTCTGATCGGCCACAAGGAAGGCGTGCTGGTGGGTATCTCCTCCGGTGCTGCTGTTTATGCTGCCCTGCAGCTGGCAAAGCGCCCGGAGAATGCCGGTAAGAACATCGTGGTCCTGCTGCCCGATACCGGCGACCGCTACCTGTCCACCCCGCTGTTTGCAGACTGATCTTTCAAAAAGCTCGCTTCTCCCGTTCTGTGACTTCACAGGGCGGGAGTTTTTTGTTACAATATCCCTATCAAACACTTTGGAGATTTGCTCATGAATTACTATGCTGCCCCCATGGAGGGCCTGACCGACCGGGTGTGGCGGCAGGCACACCAGAAATGGTTCGGCCCCGCCGGTGCCGCCGACCGCTACTATGCCCCTTTCATCTCCCCGCCGGAGAACCGGGTTCTCATTAAAAAGAAGATGGCCGAGCTTGCCCCTGCGGCAAACCCCGGCGCACCGGTGATCCCGCAGCTGCTGGCAAAGGACGGCGAACTTGCCGCATGGATGATCGGCGAGCTGCGCGGCCTTGGCTACACCGAGGTGAACCTGAACCTCGGCTGTCCTTCCGGCACCGTCACCGCCAAAGGCAAGGGTTCCGGGATGCTGCGCGACCCCGTCAAGCTGGACGCTTTTCTTGCCGCCGTATTTGCCAATGCGGAAGGGCCTATCTCGGTCAAGACCCGGCTGGGCGTGGAAAAGCCGGAAGAATTTGCTACCATTCTGGACATCTATAACCGGTATCCCATCTGTGAGCTGACCATCCACCCGCGTGTGATGCGCCAGCTCTACCGCGGGCAGGCCGACCGTGCCGCTTTTGCCGCCGCCCTGCCCGGGTGCCGAATGCCCGTGTGCTACAACGGCGATGTGACCACCGCTGCGGACCTGCACACGTTGGAAGCGCAGTATCCGCAGCTGTCCGGCATCATGGTGGGTCGCGGCATCATTGCGGACCCGGCGCTCTTCCGTAAAGCACGCGGCGGCGCACCGGCCGCACGGGAAGAGCTGCGCGGATACCTTGACGACCTCTACCACGGATACTCCGAACTGTTCGGCAGCGCCGGGTGCGCGGTGAGCCGCATGAAGGGGCACTGGTTCTACCTCATTCACAAGTTTGAGGGGGCCGAAAAGCTGGAAAAGCAGCTGCGCAAGGTGCGGGAACCGTGGGAATATGAGGTCGTCGTAAACCAGATCTTTACGCTGCCGTTCCGGCCGTAACGGTTGGAATGGCCTCCGTTTCGCTCTGGCCATCTTCAGCGAAAATTTTATTTTATATAGTTGCAATTCAGAAAGATCTGCGGATTTTTCTGAATTGCGTTTTCACCGGAGGGACTGTAACGGTAAACGGCATCTGCATTCTATTATGAAAAAGCCCCGCCATCATAGCGACGGCGGGGCATGAGCAGACAAGCGATATCAGACGTTCAGATAACTGCGCAGCATGGCCTGCAGCAGATCGTCACGATCCACCTTGCGGATCATGGAACGGGCATTCTTATAGGTCGTGATGTAGGTGGGGTCTTCGGACAGGATATAGCCCACCAGCTGATTGACCGGATTATAGCCTTTTTCCTTTAAAGCATCGTACACCTGCTGTACGATCTCATGGATCTCATAGTCCTTTTTGTCGTGGATCGAAAAAATAGCGGTCTCGCCACTCACGGAATACACCCCCTTAGGAAGAACTACATTCATTGTACACGAATTGCGAGGAAACTTCAAGCTAAACAGACCGGATTTGCACAGTTTGCATAAAATTTCCGGTCCTGATTTTGCAGGCTGACGGCCTGCACCGCCGCAAATGCGGCAGAAGGAGGGCCTTTATGCTGTATGGCATCGGCTGCGACCTGTGCGAGATCGCGCATCTGGAAAAAAGCCTTACCGGCGCACACGCTGCAGCCTTTATCCGCCGGGTGTACGGCGAGGCCGAACGCGCTGCGCTGAGCCTTGACGAACCACTGCCCGCCGGGCGCAGCGCCGCCCACCGGCTTGCCAGCGCCGCAGCCAACTTTGCCGCCAAGGAAGCCTTTTTAAAGGCGGCAGGCACCGGCCTGCGGGAGCCGTTCTCTCTGTGTGAGATCGAGGCTGTCCGGCTGGAAAGCGGTGCACCTGCCTATCATTTTTCCGGCCAGACGGCGGAATGGATGCAGGCCCATGGCCTTGCCGCCCGGCTTTCTCTGAGCCACGAGGGCGGCATGGCGCTGGCCTTCTGCACACTGGAAACTCTGTAAGCCTTTGTGCATACAATGGAATATCCCCTGCGCTGCATAACCGGCGCGCAGCCGGCTCATACTGAGATCAGACGAAGATGCGCCGGACGCATCACATAAGCGGGGCGCATCCTCCAAATGCAGGGAGGGAGATTCCATGGAGGTACACAGAGGAGAAGTTTTTTACGCAGATCTTTCGCCGGTGGTGGGGTCGGAGCAGGGCGGCGTGCGCCCGGTACTGATCGTGCAGAACGAGATCGGCAACCGGCACAGCCCTACCGTGATCGCTGCGGCCATTACATCCCGGCTGGACAAAGCCCGCCTGCCCACCCACATCAATATCCGGGCAGCGGATACCGGCCTTGCCAAGGACAGCGTGGTGCTGCTGGAGCAGATCCGCACGCTGGATAAGCACCGCCTGCGGGAGCGGGCCGGGCAGATCACGCCGGAAGATCAGAAACGTGTGGATCAGGCTTTGGATGTAAGCCTGGGGCTTACTTCATATTAAGGGGCTGTTGCAAAACAGCTCTCTGAAAAGATCATGCACAAAACCCGGAACCTTTTTTCGGCCAAAACGGCTCAAAAAGGCTCCGGGTTTCTGATTTTACGCTGTTTCTTTGTGCAAACTGCGATCGTTTTTTCATTTTCCAGCTTAATTTTTTTGAAAAGGCGCGCGAAGGCTGGTTATTCCCGCCAGAAAATGCTATACTTTTCTGCAGAATGGTTGTGCTGTCGTGTGCAGCATATGCAGGTTTTATGATGATATCGGAGGGCTGATTATATGATCATCCAGAGCAAAAAAGTATGGATCGCCGACCAGTTCATTTCTGCCGCAGTCGAGCTGGAGCAGGGCAAGATCACCGGCATCTTCCCCTATGGTGAAAAGCAGGCCGATGTGGACTATGGCTCCAAGCGCATCGTGCCCGGTTTTATGGATATCCACTGCCATGGTGCCTACGAGTTCGACACCAACGACGCAAAGCCGGAGGGCCTGCGCTACTGGGCAAAGCATATCGTCTCTGAGGGTGTGACCAGCTTTCTGGCCACTACCGTCACCCAGAGCGTGGAGGTGCTGACCAACGCCGTGGCCAATGTGGCCGACGTGATGGAGGGCAGCTACGAAGGTGCCGAGATCCTTGGCATCCACTTTGAAGGCCCCTACCTCGATATGAAGTACAAGGGCGCACAGCCTCCGGAGTACATCGCAAAGCCCAGCGTGGAGCAGTTCAAGCACTACCAGCAGGCAGCACGCGGCCACATCCGCTATGTGACCCTTGCACCGGAACACGACGAAGGGTTTGCACTGACCCATTACCTGACCGAGCACGGCGTGGTGGTCAGCATCGGCCATAGTGCCGCCACCTATGAGCAGGCCGTGATGGCCTATGCCAACGGTGCCCGCTCCATGACCCACGTGTACAACGGCATGTCCCCCTTCGCCCACCGCGCCAACGGTCTGGTGGGCGCAGCCTACCGCATCCGCACCATGTACGGCGAGATCATCTGCGACGGCTGCCACTCCACCCCTGCTGCCCTGAACAACTACTTCATGAGCAAAGGCCCGGATTACGCCATCATGATCTCGGATGCACTGATGGCCAAGGGCACCCCCATTGGCAGCGAGTACATCTTTGGCGGCAACCATATCACCATCTACCCGGACGGCAGTGCCCATCTGGACAACGGCACGCTGGCCGGTTCCACTTTGAACATCAACAAGGGTCTGCGCATTCTGGTGGAGGAGGCCATGGTGCCCTTCAACTATGCACTGAACGCCTGCACCATCAACCCGGCACGCTGCCTGCATCTGGACGACCGCAAGGGTTCCATCCAGATCGGCAAGGATGCCGACCTTGTGGTGCTGGACGACAACTACGATGTGCTGCAGACCTACTGCATGGGCAAGGCCCAGCTGTAATTTCTGGCTGACGCGAACAAAGGATGTGTTAAACCCGTTATGATCCAGATCGCCTTCTGCGACGATGACCAGACAGTTCTGGACCAGCTCTCTGCCTTGCTGGAAAAATATCGCGCCCAGCGCTGTGTCCAGATCCAGTGCACAGCCTTTCACAGCCCGCTGGATCTGCTGGCCGAGATCGAAAAGGGCACCCGGTACGATATCCTGTTTCTGGATGTCATCATGCCGGCCGAAAACGGCATTACCGCCGCCAAGGAGATCCGGCAGTACGATAACGTCGTCAAAATCATCTTTCTCACTTCTTCCGCCGAGTTTGCAGTGGAATCCTATGTGGTGGGTGCCTACTTCTACCAGCTCAAGCCCATCTGGGAGGACAGCTTTTTCCGTCTGACGGATTCGGTGATCGCCGAGTGCCGCCGCGCCGACCAGCGCAGCCTGATCCTGCGCTGCAAGACCGGCATCTCCCGCATCGATCTGGACCAGCTGCTCTACTGTGAAGTGCTGGGCCGCACTGCAGGATGCCACTGAGCTGGTCGTCACCCTGCCGCTGCTGCTGGCACTGGTGCACTGGATCGCGCCTTCGGTGCGCGCGCTGTCGCACTCTTCGCTCAAGCTGCAGCTGCAGTTCGGCGTGGACGGCAGCGCAGGCTTTTACCGCATTGAAAAGTCCGGCACTTTGCTCCGCCTGAAGGCCGAATAAAATCACAGTGCGCATTCGTTCCACCCTTAATACGCAAAACACCCCTCGGCTTCCGCAGCAGGAAACCGAGGGGTGTTTGTTATGCTTTATTTGTGTCGGGTCAAGCCCTTACGCCATTACTTGCGGGGATTCTTGATCGCAGCCTGGGCGGGCGATAAAATTGCAGAGTTCTCCTTTCCAGAAATATCATTTCATTTTTCGTTGCGCCCGTGGTTCTTTTTTGTAAGCCCCGCGTATGCGGGGAAAAGTCCAGCGGCAGCGTATGCATGCCCGGGCACGCAGGATCACCCCCGCGTATGCGGGGAAAAGTTATACACTCCCTGTGTGATCGCCCCCAGCGTGGGATCACCCCCGCGTATGCGGGAAAAAGCCAGACAGCAGGAACACCTTGCAGCTCAGTCCGGGATCACCCCCGCATGTGCGGGGAAAAGCCGCGAATACCGGGTATCAGACGAACGAAGTTTGGGATCACCCCCGCGTATGCGGGGAAAAGACAAGGTCAATCTGAAGTTTAGTGATCCGGCGTGGATCACCCCCGCGTATGCGGGGAAAAGTGCTGTTGCGATCATCCGGTGATATTCGTGAATGGGATCACCCCCGCGTATGCGGGGAAAAGAAGCCAGCCGGAAGCTGAGAGGGACGCTTAAAGGGATCACCCCCGCGTATGCGGGGAAAAGAACGGAGAAAATGGCCTGACCTTCCACCAGATGGGATCACCCCCGCGTATGCGGGGAAAAGGGAGCCGCCCCGTGCCAGCGCTTCATAGTACTGGGATCACCCCCGCGTATGCGGGGAAAAGTGAGTGACCGCATCACCGCCAACAAGACTGACAGGATCACCCCCGCGTATGCGGGGAAAAGGCATACAGCAAGGTGATTGCTGGGTCACTATGGGGATCACCCCCGCGTATGCGGGGAAAAGCTATTGATATCGGCCCCATTCACGGCGAACTGGGGATCACCCCCGCGTATGCGGGGAAAAGACATTCGGGTTGATGGCATGACCGCAAAAGAAAGGATCACCCCCGCGTATGCGGGGAAAAGCCGCAGCCAGCCACGCACAGCAGCCTTCCACCGGGATCACCCCCGCGTATGCGGGGAAAAGGCAAGTGAATACACCTGCCCGCTGATTTCTCTGGGATCACCCCCGCGTATGCGGGGAAAAGCAGATTCCGCAGATGAAAGCAAGCCGAACGCGAGGATCACCCCCGCGTATGCGGGGAAAAGATGTGCAAAATTCTGGAAAAAGACGAAAAATCGGGATCACCCCCGCGTATGCGGGGAAAAGCATATCGGTAAGTTTCTGGTACTGCTTGTGCAAGGATCACCCCCGCGTATGCGGGGAAAAGCTTCTTTCGGTGGCAGGTTGTATCTGCTGTACAGGATCACCCCCGCGTATGCGGGGAAAAGACTAAAAAGATTCCGTAGCACCGTGTCTCCTGTTGCTATTGTACCGCTGTTTCCTTCAGTTTGCAATAAACCTGTTGTATCAGACGGCAGTCCGGCAGGGCGCGATGCTCCACTTTTTCTGCCAGCTGAAAATGCTGTGCCAGCGTCACCAGCTTATAATTTGCGATCCTTGTAAGGTTTCGGCGGGCAAGTTGTGCAAGGTCGATCTGGCGGTTGGTCGGTGCCGGAAAGCCATATCGTTTGCAGGTCATGCGCAGAAACTCCAGATCAAAGGCAATATTATGTCCCACCAGTGGGTCTTTGCCAATAAACAACAAAAAGCTATTCAGCGCTTCCCGTGGTTCTGTTCCCTGCTGCAATTCCGCAGCGCTGAGTCCTGTCAGGGCTGTGATCTCTGCCGGAACGTTTTCTTCCACGCAGACCAGCATGGTCAGCTCCTCCACCGGTACACCGTCCCGGACCCGCAGCGCTCCATATTCGATGATGGAATCGGACGCGGCTTTCAGGCCGGTGGTTTCCAGATCGATCACGGTGTAATTGCCTGTGCTCGGCTTTGTTCTGCCCGCTTTCCGCGCCATTTGCTGCTGTGCCGCTTTGCTGAACCCGGGTTTCAGGTCGATTTGGTTTTGTTCGGCCTGCGGCAGCGGTCGTCGCATCAGTTTGATCCCGTCAAAGTCCACGGTCTCCCATGCGGTATTGTGGGTGCGAAAATCCATCCGCTGCTCTCCCACCGTGGTGAACACCAGTGTTGCCTGTCCGTTTTTCAGGTTCTGACACACCCGCTCCCACAAGGCATCCCGCACGCGGCTGCTCACATTGCCCACATAAACGCCCGTGTTGATCTCGCACAACCATTTGGACAGATCCCCGCGCAGTTTTGGCGGGCAGTTCGTCATGGTGAGAACTACGATGTTTCATCACCCTCTTCTTCAAAATAATTGATGCCGTTGGCCACAGTGCCCACTTTGTTGTCCCACAGATAAACAGCTTCCGGCTCCTGTTCCCGCTCATCCGCATTCAGGAGCAGATACCGGATATCGTGCACCATGCGCTCCAGAATATGATGCTCTACCATGGCATCCCGCACCCGGCGGCGCACTACGGCCGGCAGGTCGTCCGGAGCCTGTGCCGCCACTTCAAAGGCGATGGGAATGGTCACCTCGGCCTTGTACAGGTCGGCAATATCGTACACAAAGGAGCACTCGTGCCCCACATGAACAAAGCCAAGACCCGGGGCGCAGCCCAATGCCACGATCACCGCGTGCGCCAGACCGTACAAACAGGCGTGCCCGGCAGAAAGCGCCTGATTGACGGCATCTCCCGATGCAAAATCCTCCGGGCGGTACAGTCGGCCGCTCCACGGAACACCGGTATCCTTGGAAGCTTTGCGGTATACCTGCCGCACACGGCTGCCCTCGCGTCCCCGCAGCTGCTGCATCGTCAGCCGGGAGATATCTTCGTCCGGGAAACGGAGCTGATACATCTTGCGTACCACATCCATGTGCTTGCGGGTGTTGCTGACAAGCTCTGCCTGCCGCAGCAACAGTTGCGAGTGGGTGGTCAGGGGACGGCCATGGGCGTAATACCGCACACCGTGCTCACCTACCCAGACAGCACCCACGCCCGTGTCACCCATAAGTTCCATGGCACGGTGGGTCACCCGTGTACCCGGCCCCAGCAGCAGCACCGAGATGCCCGCCGCCGGGATCTGAACGATCCCTTTTTCGTCTGTAACGGTGATTGCGCCGTCCTGTCGGCCAAGGGTGCAGTGTTCCAGATACAGAAAGGTCATCCGGTCTTTCACCTGCGGCAGCGCCTGCAGGTCCGGCCGGATCATGCCCGGCATCTCGTCCATCTCAGTTTCCTCCGCGCATAACGGTCATCAGTCCAAGGCCATAGGCCTTGCCGCGCCCCATGCCCTGACACAGCAGTGCCCGGAACTGCTCTGCATCGGTCACCTGCAAAATGCCCTCATAGGTCACTGCCAACAGGGTCACCGGCCGGGTGCCGTGCTTGGCAAAGTGCTGCCACTGCACCCGGGTCACGGTAAATTCCTCCTCCCGCAGGGCAAAGCCGTGCTTTGCGGCGCGCTCCAACAGCCACTGCTTCTGGTACTGTGTCGTGCAATGTGCGGCTACAGTTCCCCGCGCTGCGTGGTTTTGGGGGTCTTTGCAGCTTTTGGTGGGGTTTGCAGTCAGCCGAAACTGCCAGCAACTGCCCGGCTCCACCCGCCGCAAAAGCGGGTCGTAGCTGCGGGTCTCCGCAGCCGCTCCGGTGCCAAACTGCTCCACCACGCCGGACAGCTCTGGCGCATCTTCGCTGAGCAGCAGCAGATACAACCGCTCTCCCAGACGATCCAACCGCCACAGTCTGCGGCGGCGCTCCCCTGCAAAAGCGCTTTCCACTGCGCCATGCAGTTTTTGCGGTGCCGACAGCGCAGCCATGGTGCTGCGGCGGGTTGGATCTAGTTCTACCCGTGATAAATACATTCTCTCGCTCCCTTTTTACAATTCCCGGAACGGATCGTGCTCCGTAGTCTCCGGGCTGTCCGGCGCTTTCTGCCAAAGCTCCCGTACCGAGCGGTAGCCGTACTGCCGATGATGCGGGTCAAAGCTCACCGGCATATCCCGCTGCGGAGCCGTGCCCGGCTCCAGCGGGTCGGCGTCCAACAAGATCCGGCTCTGCCGTCCCGGACACAGGGGCGGTTCCGCTTGCAGCACCTCCTGCAAGCTGCCCGGGCGTACTCCCAGACAGAGCGGCAGGGTGGGCGGACAGGACCGGCGGCCCAGATACAGCGGAAAGGCCGGGTGTAGCAGCGCCTGCTGCAGCTGCTGCAAAAGGGCGGCATCCTCGCTTTCAATACCGGCCAGAAACACGGCGTCCTGCAAATAATGGCGGTAGGTCACATAAGAGGTCTTTTCATCCTGCGTCTTTGCCGTGTGGTAGTCCACCAGCAGCTGCCCTTCCCGCTCCACGCGGACGCCAAACCGCAGCCCGGTCAATCGGAGCAGTGCTTCGCGCTCGTCCCGCCGCAGCCCCAGAGCTGCCGCCAAAAGGCCGATCACGCCGCTCTTGGTGGGTTCACGGCCCGTCTTGCGGGTCTCAAATTTGGAGTCCGCGCCCCACGCCTGTAAAGGCGCTGCCAGCCGAAGCAACAGCGTTGCCATTACCCCACCTCATTTCCGGCAAGTGCATCCCGGACAGCCTTTTCCAGTGCGTCCAGCATAGCCTTTGCCGTCTGCGCCGGAGCCAGTTCCTCCAGCCCGCTGCCCACGGTAAAGCTTTGCGCCGGGGCCTCGGCAAAGCTGCTGTACATCTGCTGCGCATACTGTGCCAGTGCCGCCTTGGAAGGCGCGGCATACCCCTGCGCACTACGGGGCACGGCACGCTCGAATGCGCCGCACAGGTTCACCGGCTGATCCTCCCGCAGGGTCACATATACCGCATCCGGCAGAGTGCGGTTTGCAAAGGTGTTCTGCTTGCCGGTGGGCATGGAGAAGAGGAACGCCTCACCAAAGGCCCGCACCGTTTCCGCGGTCTGCGCTGCACCCAGCTGCCCGGCCAGCTCCATCACGTTCACTGTGGCATAGCGGTACAGGGTGGAGGAGTTGTACTCCACCGTGCCCAGATGGCCTGCACCGGCGTTGTCCTCTGCTTGACAGTCATCCACGGCGGTAAAGTAATCGTACTCGTTCTGCACAGCATGAGTGGAGATGCTGTGCGCCACCTGCGCAGCGGCGTCATAGTTCAGAGAAGGGTCATCTGCCACCATGCGGCCAAACAGCGCCATGTCCATCGAGGGCGCTGCTTTCAGGGCATCCCGATACTGCTTTTTATCCGCAGAGCCCTCCACAGCCAGCTCTGCCAACGCCTTTGCCTGCGCAGTGCTCATGAAGAACAGCGCCTTGGTGCCCTTATCGTCGCTCTTGATGCCCGCATTCTCCAGCGCTTTTTTTGCCAGCTTGTCCGCATCCAGTTCCGGGGCCAGTGCAAGGATCTGCGCCTTCACCAGTTCTGCGGCCTTTTTAGTGCGCTTGCCCACGTCCAGCCGGGCGTTCTCCGCAAAGGCAGCGCGCATGGCGTGCTTCCACGCCTGTGAGGAAACTCTGGCGCGGAGCACACCGCCGTACACTGCCGTTTTTGGGCTGCCGGTATCATCCCGGTTGATGCAGCTGGGCGGGACGGTCTGCAAAATGTGGAAATCAACATACAGGCGCTTATTCATGATCAATTCTCCTTTTCTTTCTCATCCGGTGCAGGCTTCGGGTCGCGGTACAGGTCCTGTCCCCACCGCAGACGGACATTGGCGGGGGTCTGCGCATATCGCGGGTCGGTGCATTGCAATTCATACAAGTCTGCCGCAAGCTGCGGATAGTCCAGCGGGATGCCGCCATCCTTTGCCGCGCTCAGCAGCTGGATCATGCCCCGCAGATGGTAGCTGATCTCGGTAATTTCTTCTGCGGTGGCCAGCGCATTGAACCGCCGGAGCACACTGGCCTCGGTCCAGTCCTGTCCGGCACTGTTCCGCTCTGCCAGCTGCCGCACCGCACGCCCCAGCGTGTTGCCGGGGCAGTTCATGGGGCGGTCGTTCCCCTGCTGATGCATAGCATACAGGGTCAGGGCAAGGTAGACTGCCCACTCTGCCGCCGAGGGAGCACTGCGGCCCTGAAAGCTTTCCGGCATTTCCAGCAAAAAGCTTCCCCACAGTTCCGGCAGATCGCCGGGTGCGTGGCCGATGCCCCGACGCAGCTTTGCCAGTTCTGCCCGCCGCTGGTTGTCCGGCAGAGCCTGAAGCCTGTGCAGCTGCTGCGCCGCATACAGTTTGACGTCCTGTGTTTTCATACAATTCCCCCTTTATGGTTCTGTTTTGGGATAGATTTCCCAAAGCCTTGTGCGGAAACGATTATAGGCCTTTGGCGAGGTATACAGGATGGTGCGCTCGGTCTTTTTATCCTTATCCACCACAATGCGGTGTCCCTTCAGGGCGGCATTTCCGGCCTCCATCACCATCTGTTTTCCCAGCTTTTCCGCGATGTTTCGCACCTGCGCCTGCCAGCGCAGCGCTGCCTCATCCGGGTCGTCCTGCTCCGGGTCGATTGCCTGCAGCCACTGCCGAAAAGGCTGATCCACTGCAAAGTAGAATTGTGCACGAACCGCGCCGCCTGCATTTTCATTCCGGTCACCGGCGGCAATTGCCAGTTCCTGCGCAAAATGTCCGACCAGCGCCGCTGTCTGTTCACAGCGCTCGATTTCTCTGACGATCCGACTCTGCCATGGACGCCCTATCTCATCCAGAATCCCTGCCTGAAAGGTCAGGCTGTCGCTGAAAGAATCATTTACAAAGAAGTCCTTATCGCCATATTGGACACCGGAGATGCGGAAATGTACCTTTCTGCGGGGATCCAGAAGTTTCAATCTCTTTTCCTGCAACTTTTCGATCCAGCATACAACGCCCGGGCGATGCCCGCTGTCCTGACAAAAGACCGCCGGGAACTCCCGCCAGAATTGTTTAGCCGGGTCATGACGACAGGGCACAAACACCACCGGTTCATTTTTCTTGATTGGCATCGTGCGCCAGATGGTCATCTGTTCGGCAAAGACGTTTTCTCTGGGGAAGAAATCTCCTCCCAGCAGACAGAACCCATCCACATTCTCCCCTGTCCTGTGCAGCAACAGCCTTCTGGATTGCAGGGTGAGCAGCTGTGCCGGGTTGTCCGGGCAGCAAATTTCTGTCCGTTCCGCGCTCTTTGGTGCTTCCAATTCCCAACAGGGCTTGCTTTCGCCCCAGCATTCCCGGCTGTCGCGCAGCAGCGTCAGGTTCAGCATCAGGGTCTCGTACAGATTATCGCCCTGTGCCTGAATAAAACCGATTTTGCCCAGCCACCCGGCTCCTACTGACGGAAGTCCCTTTCCTTTTGGCTTCGCGGAGGTGTCATCATAGCCGTTCACGCACAGCAGCCACCGCGCCGCCTGCGGATAGCTCAGCTGCTCCTTGCTCTGCCCCGCATACAGTGGAAAGAGCCGGAGTTTATTGCTGCTTTCCGACATTTCACCGTTGAGTTTGGCCGCGCCGTATTCCGTGCCGATCTTTGCCTGCGGCACCTGCCAGAAGGGGTGTGTCGGGTGAAACAGCCAGAAGCGGTCCTTCCACTGCTCCAGATAGTCCCGGACAGGCTCTGCCGGGAAACGCCCAAGCTGCCACAGCTCGCTCCAGCGCTCCAGTGCATCATCGCTCTGTGCCAGCGGTTGGGGTTTCCCCTTTGCATCCACCCGGGAGAACACGGTGAACAGCACCGCCAGCAACAGCCGCAGCACGGCGGCGTTCTGGGTGGGCATCTCGCCCGCAAGGTCCACATAATCCTGCGCCGACACCAGCGCCTCGGTCAGGGACACCTCCCGCACCGTGTTGTCCCGCAGCCGCACCCGTATCCACGGTTCGGTCAGCAGGTTGAATTCAATTTCCTTCATCCGTTTCCTCCTTTTGGTAGGTCAGGCCGTTTTCACGGTCATAACAAAGTTCCATGCCCGCAAGCCGGGCAGTCAGGTTTTCATCCAGCAGCAGGATCAGTTCTCCGTGCAGCAGCGGCGACAGCTGCCACGCCGCAAGGCGGCTGCGGTTATCCGCTTCCAACTCCCGGATGACCCTATCCACCTTCCACGCTTTGCCGAACACCGCCGGGAGCCGCAGCTTCTGCCGGGCAATCTTCAGTGCCGTTTCCGGCGGGGGCGGGCTGTCAGCAGCTACGGCGCTGCCACCCTCCTGCCACGGCAGAAAGTGGATGCTGCCGTCTGCCCGACACTGCATTACAAGCACCTCTACCGAGGGGTCGCCGTCCCGCACTGCTGCCCGCGCCGCCGGGTCGGAGCGGGCACCCTCGTTCTGCATCCAGTCGTCCAGCGTATTCAACTGCGCCAGCCGGTGCGTTTCCGGCTGCGGCACAAGGTACGCCTCGGCGCGCGCTTTCTTTTTCTCCTGCGTCTGCTCATATACGCAGCGCATTTCCTCCCCCTGCGCTCCACCGGGAGCTTCCCGCTCCCAGCCGTAGACCTGCTGCACCAGCGGAGAGATTTCCTCCGGCAGCCGGATGCTCCGGGGCAGAAACTTCCGGGTGCGCCAGAGCAACCACTGTCCATATACCGCCTCGCTGCCCGCATCAAAGGCATCTTCCCCGGTGTCCAGCACCGCGCAGCAGGCCTGCTGCAATGGGGCGGGGCGGCTGCGGCGGTGACGGTGCAACCGTCCGATGCGCTGCAACAGCAGATCCATGGGGCAAAGCTCTGTAACAAGAACGTCCAGATCAATGTCCAGCGACTGCTCCATCACCTGCGTGCCCACCACGATCAGGTCGTTCCGGCGCTCCGGTTCAGAGCCCTTGCCAATGCGTGCCATCAGCTGGTTTTCCCGCGCTGCGCGGTCCGGCATCAGGAACTGCGCATGGAACAGCTGCACCTCTTTGTCCGGCAGGCTTTCCCGCAGCAGCTGCGCGATCTTCTGCGCTTTTTTGACCGTGTTGACGATCACTCCCGCGCAGCCGCCCTCTGCCAGCTTCCGGCGCAGCAGCGCGGGCAACTCCGGCTCTGTGAGCGTGGTCAGCTGCACCGTTTTACCGGGTGCGTCTGGTGGGATGGCCGTCTGCTTTACCTCTGCGCCGTCCGTCCATGTCAGCAGCGGATAGCCGCAGCTGGTTTTCCATGGGACGTCCGGGACAGCCTTTTTCTGCTGGTAAGCCTCGACCAGTTCCGCGCGCCGCCGGGCAGGCAGGGTGGCTGACAGCAGGATGACCGGCGCCTTGTACCAGCCCAGCCATTCCAGTGCACGGTCCAGATAGCAGTTCATGTAGGTATCGTAGGCGTGGCACTCGTCAATAATGACCACCTTGCCCGCAAGCCCCAGATGCCGCAGCATAACGTGCTTCTGGGCAAGTGCCGCCAGCAGCAACTGATCCACTGTTCCAATCACAAAGTTTGCCAGCAGTGCCTGCTTGTTTCCCCGAAACCACTGGTGTACCTGCACCTGATGCGCTTCCTGCGCGTCCTCCTCCAACTGCACCCCGCGCCCCTGCAGCCGCAGATAGCACTCGTTCAGTTCTGCCATGCCGTGTGCCAGCTTTATAGCCTGCGGCAGCGTCTCCTCAGACTGTGTGTCTGCCCAGCCAAGCAGCCGGGGAAAGATGCCGTTTGCCGTGGCCTGTGTGGGCAGCCCGAAAAAGACACCACCCAGCCCGAACCGGCTGGCCATGACCTCCGCAGCGGCCAGCGCCGCCTCGGTTTTACCCACGCCCATCTGTGCTTCCAAAATCAGGATGCCCGGTTCCGCTGCGGTATCCACAGCCTCCAGAACAGCCCTCTGCACCGCATTGGGCGCAAAGCCGAACCGCACCGCAAACTCCTGCGGGTCTGCGATGCCCGGCTGTGCCTCCCACGGGAAGGGCAGCGCCAGCTTTTCCCAAGCCCTGTCCACCCGCGCCGGGTAATCCTCCATGCTGCCCAACTCCTCTACCGAGATCAGGGGAAAGTATTCCGTATTGCTGGCGATCCAGTCTGCCATGATCAGAAGTCCGGTCAGAAGCACTTCCTCCTGCGGATTCAGATCATCCAACTCCGCTGTGTCGTCAAAGCCACAGTCCTGCAAAACAGTCATGAGCAGTTCTGTCCAGAAGTTCTCCCAGACCTTTTTCTGTCCCTTGGGGTAGTAGTTGCTCTCCCAACCCTCTAACTGATCATCGACCGCCGCGCAGCTCTGTGGCTTGCCGTGGTGCGCCCCCACAATGGAGGCGATCCCGCCGGGGCAGTCATCCCACAGCAGGACTGCCTCGCCCGCCCGGGCATGCGGCGACTCCCGGCGATTCTGTTCAGGACAGTCCAGCGGCGTCAACGTTTCCAGCCGCTGCCTCGCCTCCGGCAGGGTGCGCAGGATATTTGCCTGAAAGGCTACCGTAGCCTTGCCTATATCCTGTCTCTTATACACATCTCCGAGCCCACGAGACCCTAAGACATC
>ERZ1026975.915-NODE-915-length-15981-cov-5.320922_pt1 | contig 15981 bp, 10 predicted proteins | sample MGYA00519561_ERZ1026975 | MGnify/ENA primary metagenome ERZ1026975 (study PRJEB26926, sample SAMN06164672) | human gut metagenome | biome: ENVO:00009003; feature: ENVO:2100002; material: ENVO:00002003 | host: Homo sapiens | place: USA | collected 2012 ... | reverse complement strand
GGGCTCGGAGATGTGTATAAGAGACAGAAACACGACAAAGCCGCCGCTCCCCATCGGGGAGCGGCGGCTGGTTTCTCCGCAGTTATTTCAGAATGTCCTTCAGCTCGTGCATACCATGGTTGGTGGTGACGACGACCACGCGGTCGCCGAGCTCGATGGCGTCGTTGCCGGACGGGACGCGGCACTTGCCGCGGCGGATGATCGAGGCGACGAGCACGGAGTCCTTGAGCTTGAGCGCCTTGAGCGGCACATCGAGAAACTGGCTCTCGGCGCGCACGATGAATTCCAGCGCCTCGGCCTGTCCGTCGGCCACTATGCGCAGCGTCTCCACGCCGCTGCTGTGCGCGGAGTTCTGCATCCAGCGGACATACTCCACAATGCGGCCGGCCGTCACATCCGCCGGCTGGATCATCGTCGTCAGGCCATACGATTCCGCAAGCTCGATGAAGTTATCCTCATCCACCTTTGTGACGATCTTCGGCACCTGCTCATGATAGGCAAAGGAGGAAATAATCAGGTTCGTCTCGTCCGACTCCGTGAGCGTGACGAGCGCGTCCGCCTCCGGCAGGCCCTCCTCGCGCAGGACGTCCGGCTTCGTGCCGTCGGCGCAGATGATGGTCGCCTCCGGCAGGAGCGTTTTCATGACGCGGCAGCGGGCCGGGTCGCGCTCGATGATCGTCGAGTGGATGTGCATGCGCGCCAGCTCCAGCGCCAGCCGCTCGGCAATGCGGCCGCCGCCGACGATGAGGACGCTCTCGGCCTCGTGACGGAACTCGCCGATCTTGCGAAACAGTTCGTGCAGCTCGTGCGGCGCACCGACCACGGTGACATAGTCCCCGGCGGCGAGCACAAAGTCGCCGTTCGGGATCGTGACGCTGCCCTCGCGCTCCACGGCGCAGATGAGGATGCCGTCGCTGTAGCGGCCGCGAAAGTCGTTCAGGCGCAGGCCGTCGAGCTTGCTGCCCTCGCGCAGCTTGAACTCTACGAGCTCCACGAGGCCGTTGGCAAACGGCTCGACCTTCGTGGCAGCCGGGAAACGCAGCGTGCGCGAGATCTCCTTGGCTGAGGTGCGCTCGGGGTTGATGGACAGACTCAGCCCCAGCTCATCCTGCAGCAGCGCCACGTCCTGGTAATACTCCTCGTCGCGCACGCGCGCGATCGTATGCGTGGCGCCGAGCTTGCGCCCGACCATGCAGCTGATGAGGTTCGTCTCGTCCGAAGTCGTCGCGGCGATGAGCAGATCGGCGTCAGCAACGTTGGCGATGCGCAGCTGGTCCACATTCGCGCGGCCCTCGACCACGATCACATCCAGCGTGGAGGAAATATAGGCGGCGCGCTCCGGGTCGCTCTCGACGACGGTGATGTCATGCCCTTCTGTCAGGAGCTGCTCCGCAATGGCATAGCCCACGCGGCCAGCGCCCACGATCACAATTTTCATATTCCAAGCTCTCCATTTATCATGTTCAGGCCCCTTACCCGGGCAGCCAAATATTATAGCAGATATTCCTCCAGGTTTCAACAGCAGACGCAGGGAAATTGTATTGTGTTCGTTTGTGAATAAACAGTAAAAATTCAGCAAAACCGACGCGCTGCCGCTTGACGGATGCCGGTGCGGCGCTTATCATTATGTCCTAATACTTTTTTAATTAGTATATACTAAGGCCGTGCCGCCGCACGGCATCCACATAAAGGAGCATCCCATCCATGCTGGAACTGAAAAACATCACCAAGGTCTACGAGGCCGGCACGACGCAGGTCGAGGCGCTCAAGGGCATCAACATCGCCTTTCGCGAGAGCGAGTTCGTTGCGATCCTGGGCCAGTCCGGCTGCGGCAAGACCACGCTGCTGAACATCATCGGCGGTCTGGACCGCTACACCTCCGGCGACCTTATCATCAACGGCCGCTCCACGAAGGAGTACGACGACCGCGACTGGGACACATACCGCAACCACTCCATCGGCTTTGTCTTTCAGAGCTACAACCTCATCCCGCACCAGAGCGTGCTGGCAAATGTCGAGCTCGCGCTGACGCTCTCGGGCGTCTCCGGTGAGGAGCGGCGTGCGCGCGCCGTCGAGGCGCTGGAAAAGGTCGGTCTGGGCGACCAGCTCGACAAGGCGCCGAACCAGATGTCCGGCGGCCAGATGCAGCGCGTGGCCATCGCGCGCGCCATCGTCAACAACCCCGACATCCTGCTCGCCGACGAACCGACCGGCGCGCTCGACAGCGAGACGAGCGTGCAGATCATGAATCTGCTGCAGGAGATCGCAAAAGATAAGCTCATCATCATGGTCACGCACAACCCGGAGCTGGCATCGAAATACGCCACGCGCACCGTGCGCCTGCTCGACGGCAGGATTGTCGGCGACGACAATCCGTGCACGGAATCCGAGACGTCCGCGCCCGTGACCACCAAGGTCAAGGAGCACACCTCCATGAGCTTTGCAACGGCCATGAGCCTGTCGCTGCACAACCTCATGACGAAAAAGGCCCGCACCCTGCTCACCGCGTTCGCGGGGTCCATCGGCATCATCGGCATCGCGCTCATTCTATCGCTCTCGCACGGCTTTCAGTCGTACATCGACACCGTGCAGGAGCAGACGCTCTCGTCCTACCCGCTGACGATCGAGGCAAACCCCGTCGACATGTCCGGGATGCTCTCGGCCATGTCGGGCACAAAGGATGACGGCAAGGACGCGCACGACCGCGACAAGGTCTACGCCAACACGGTCATGTACAGCATGCTCAACTCCATGGTCAGCAGCGCGACCGGCCAGTCGAACAACCTGCCGGAGTTCAAGAAATATCTCGAAAACCCCGACAACAAGATCCATGACTATATCAGCGGCATCCAGTACACGTATGACATGGGCTTCGCCGTCTACACGGAGGATCCCAACGGCACCGTCATCAAGGCCGACACGACCGAGCTGCTGCAAAACGTCATGAAGTCCATGTACGGCGGCGACTACTCGTCCTACTTTGAGTCCATGGACGGCTTCTACTCCGGCTTCAACGTCTGGCAGGAGCTGCTCTCCGGCGAGGACGGCGAGCTCGTGAGCCCCTCGACGCAGAATCAGTACGACGTGATCTACGGCGCCTGGCCGCAGAATTACAACGAGGTCGTGCTCGTGGTGGACAAAAACAACGAGATCTCCGACCTGACGCTCTACGCCCTCGGACTCGAGAGCATGGACGACATCAGCAGCGCCATGATGCAGTCTATGAGCAAGCAGCAGATCGACACGACGCAAAACAGCTGGAGCTATGAAGATCTGTGCGGCCGCAGCTTCAAACTCATTCTCCCGTCGGAGGGCTATGTGGCCAGCGGCTCCGGCTACACGGACATCAGCCAGACGGCGGACGGCCTGCGCCAGCTCTACAACAACGATTCCGTCGGCGTGCAGCTCAAGATCGTCGGCATCGTGCGCCCGGCCAAGGGCAGCGTAACCGGCAACACCTACGGCTCCATCGGCTATACCTCCGCCCTGACGGACTACGCCATCGAGCAGGCCGACAATACGGAGGTCATCCAGAAGCAGCTTGCGAATCCGGACGTGGACGTATTCACCGGCTCCGCGTTCCCGAACGCCGCGACCGCCACGACCGACCAGAAGGTCGCCGCCGCGCAGGCCTATCTGAATCAGCTGAGCGTGGACGACCGCGCGACCGTCTACCGCAAGTGCATGACCACGCCGGACGACGCCACACTCGACGCCGCGCTCACGCAGACCATGGCCACCTTCACCCGCGACGACGCCAAAGAGATGGCCGACAACGGCATCTTCGAGGCCAGCGGTAAGACCGCGCAGCAGATGAAGGAAATGATCGATGCCATGGATGATGAGACGTTCATCCGCTTCTTCCGGCCGTACATGCGTGCGATCCTCTCCATGCAGATGCAGCAGGAGACCGCCAAGGCCTACAGCGGCATGACCTCGCAGGAGATCATCTCGGCCATCAGCGCCAAGGGCATCAGCCGCAGCCAGTATGCGGACGTGTACGACAACTATGTCGCCTCGGCGGCAAGCGGCTCAACCTACAACAGCAACCTGAAAAAGCTCGGCTACGTCGATAAGGACTCCCCCAGCGCCATCAACATCTACGCCTCGAGCTTTGAAAACAAGGACCAGATCTCCGCGTGCATCGACGACTACAATGCCGGCGCCGCCGAGGACGACCAGATCAGCTACACCGACTATGTCGGCCTGCTCATGAGCAGCATCACGACGATCATCAACGCCATCAGCTATGTGCTCATCGGCTTCGTGGCCATCTCGCTCGTCGTGTCGTCGATCATGATCGGCATCATCACCTACATCTCCGTACTCGAGCGCACGAAGGAGATCGGCATCCTGCGCTCCATCGGCGCGAGCAAGCAAGACATTTCGCGCGTGTTCAATGCCGAGACGCTCATCGAGGGCTTCACAGCCGGCGTAATGGGCATCCTATGTACGCTGATCCTGCTGATCCCCATCAACCTCATTGTGCACCATCTGACCGGCCTGCCGACCCTGAGCGCCATCCTGCCGGTGCTCGGCGCGATCTTGCTGATCCTCATCAGCATGGCGCTGACGTTCATCGCGGGCCTCATCCCGTCGGGCATGGCTGCAAAAAAAGACCCGGTCGTCGCCCTGCGGACCGAGTAAGGCCAAAGCGCATATTTCCACCACCTCCGTGCAAACTAGGAGCAGCCTACATTTGCACGGAGGTTTTGCAATATGAAGCAGAAAATTCTTGCGGCCGTGTGCGCGCTGGCGCTGTGTGCGGCGCTCGTCCCGGCAGGTTTTGCCGAGCAGGACACCGCCGGTGCCGCGCCCGTGGCCGAAAATCTGGAGCTGACCACATTCCGCAACACATCCATCGGCGGCACGCTCAGCGCCAATGCGCCTGACGGCAGCCCGCTCACCTTCCGCATCACGACCGAACCCATCAAGGGCACCGTGACGCTCACCGACAGCGGCACGTTCGTCTACACGCCCGCCGACGGCAAGCGCGGGCGCGACTACTTCGGCTTCCGCGCCGCCGACAGCAGCGGCAACGAATCGCAGGAGGCGACCGTCATCATCTCCATCAAGAAGCAGAAGCCTGACGTCACCTACAGCGACATGGCCGGCCGGCCGGAGGAATACGCCGCCGTCATGCTCGCCGAGCAGGGGCTGTGCGTCGGCCGGCAGGTCGGCGGACAGTATCTCTTCGACCCCGACAGCCCGATGCCGCGCGATGAATTTCTCGCCATGTGCACACGCCTGACCGGCACTTCGGTGCTGCAGGGCGTGCTCTCTACCGGCTTCGGTGACGATGAGCAGATCCCCGCGTGGGCCAAGACCTATGTCGCGACCGCGGTCATGAACGGCGACATCGCCGGCTGCTCCGACGGCACGGCGATCGTGTTCGACGCGCAGCGCGGTATCACGGCGGCCGAGGCGGCCGTGATGCTCTGCAACTTCCTCGACCCCTCCCCCGCCGCGCTCGGGAGTGACAATATCCCCGCGTGGGCATGCGCCGCCGTGTCGAGCCTGACGTCCTGCGGCGTGTATCCGGACGGCAGCGACTGCACGGCGTCCATCACGCGCGCCGAGGCGGCGCAGATGCTGCTGGGCGCATATGAGCTGCTGCAAAAGCGATAAAAAAAGTACGGACCGTTTCCGACTTGGAAACGGTCCGCTTCTTTATGCGTGGTCCAAAATAGATTCCAGCTCCGCCGGGCTGAGTTCCGGAAACGGGCACACGGGCGCGGGGCTTTCTCCGTGCGCGCCGATGCTCTTTTCCATCCAGACCATGGAGTACCATGTGCCGAATTTATACCCGCAGCGCGAAAACTCCCCGACGAGCCGGTAGCCGAGGTGCGCGTGAAACTGTGCGCTGTTTTTCGTCAGGTGCGCATCGTCCGCTCCATCCGGGTAGCCGATGCAGGCATAGAGATTCTGAACATTCTGTGCGCGCAGCACCGCCTCGAGCGCGGCGTACAGCCGCCTGCCGGTGCCCTGATGCCGCTGATCCTCGCGCAGGTAGATGCTCATCTCCACCGCCCAGTCATAGGCGGCGCGGGCGCCGAACGGCCCGGCGTAAGCGTAACCGACGAGCTCGCCGCCGCGCTCCGCGACCAGATACGGATACCGGCGGAGCGTGGCGCGCATGCGCGCGGCAAATTCCTCGACATCCGGCACGGTGTACTCGAATGTGATGGCCGTCTTTTCCACATATGGCGCGTAAATCTTCAGAAGTGCGGGCGCATCGCTCAGGCGCGCGGTGCGGATGCGCAGCGCAGTGTCGTCCATGTTCTCCTCACTTTCCGCTGTCGCCGTAGTTTGCGAGCACGCGCGCGGACGGATCGTCCACGTCGCAGCCGGCCCACGACTTGTTCGGCATCCAGAAATCGGCGATCATGTGCGCCTGACCGGGGTAATACTGCTCGAACAGCTCACGGTAGAGCAGAGATTCCTTGGTGAACGGCTGCGCAAAGTCGTACTTCCGGCGCAGAGTCTCGAATTCCTCGTCCGTGTACTTCTGCTCGGCGTAGGCCTTGAGATCGTCGACCATGGAGTGGCCGACCGCGTCGCTGAAGGCGGCCTTCTCGCGCATGAGGATATCGTGCGGCAGCCAGTCGCCCTCAAAGGCGTGTCGCAGCAGATATTTGCCCTTGCCGTAGACGTTGCACTTCTTGGCCGGGTCAATGGACATGACATACTGCACGAAGTCCAGATCGCCGAACGGCACGCGGGCCTCAAGACTGTTGACGGAGATGCAGCGGTCGGCGCGCAGGACATCGTACATATGCAGCTCGCGGATGCGCTTGGCGGATTCCTCCTGAAATGCCGCCGGACTGGGCGCAAAGTCGGTATACTTGTAGCCGAAGAGCTCATCGGAGATCTCGCCCGTGAGCAGCACGCGCAGGTCGGTCTGCTCGTGGATGGCCTTGCAGACAAGGTACATGCCGATGCTCGCGCGGATGGTCGTGATGTCATAGGTGCCGAGCAGCGCCACGACCTCCGGGAGCGCCTGAATGACGTCCTCGGGCGTGATGATGACCTCGGTGTGGTCGGTGTGCAGATACTCCGCCACCTCGCGGGCGTACTTGAGGTCGATGGCATCGCTGCGCATGCCGATGGCGAACGTGCGGATGGGCTTTTTGAGCAGCTTTGCCGAGATGGCGCACACCAGGCTGCTGTCCAGACCGCCGGAGAGCAGGAAGCCGAGCGGCGCGTCGGCATCGAGCCGCTTCTCCACACCGGCGATGAGCTTTTCACGGATGTGGGCGCAGACGGTCTCGAGATCGTCCTCGCAGACGGCGTCGACCTGCGTCATGTCGCGGTAGCAGGTGAACTTGCCGTCGGCATAATAGTGTCCGGGAGGAAACGGCATCACATCGTGCACGAGGCCGACGAGGTTTTTCGCCTCGCTGGCAAAGATGATCGCGCCCTCGGCGTCATAGCCGTAGTACAGCGGGCGGATGCCGATGGGGTCGCGCGCCGCGACGAGGCCGCCGCGCTTGGCGTCATAAATGACCATGGCAAACTCCGCGTCGAGGGCACGGAACATGTCCAGCCCCTCGCGCTCATAGAGCGGGAGAAGGATCTCACAGTCGGACTCGCTCTCGAACGTCTCGCCCTCGGCGATGAGCCGCTCGCGGATGGGCCGGAAGCCATAGATCTCGCCGTTGCACACGAGCGCGCTGCCATCGCGCGTGAACGGCTGCATGCCCTCCGGGTGCAGGCCCATGATGGCCAGACGGTGGAAGCCGAGCGTCGCCGCGCCGATGTGGAGCATGCGCGTATCGTCCGGGCCGCGGGAAATGGTCTTGTCAAAGCCGGCGCGCAGATCCTGCGCAGAGATGGACGAGCCGAGATAACCGATGATGGAACACATGATTTTTTCCTCCTGAATACATCAAAAAATACGCAGCTACCATCCAACAATAGGACGAGTAGCTGCGTATCGTGGTGCCACCTATTTTACTTCTCACGGGTTCTAACAAACCGCACCGGGATAACGTCCGGCTTTGACGGCGCACCTACTGAGGCTCTCGCCTGTTCAGATTGCAGCTCGGGAGTGTTCTTCACACAGGCTCTGTTATGCGGCTCGCACCGTCCCGCACTCGCTGGGAATGATCGCCCGTGCTACTTTTCTCCGTCAATGCTTTTGACAGAAGTATGAAAATGAAAGAAGAGAGAAAAAAGAAAGAGAAAGCGTTTTTTTACCGCACGCTGAACAGCAGATCACCGTAAGACGGGACCGGCCACTTATCGGACGGCGTCATGGTCTCGAGCTGGTCGATCGTGATGCGCAGCTCCGCCATGGCGGAAAAGACCTTGTCGCGGTAGTAGTTGGCCAGCGCCTGGCTGCCCTCAACGGTCTTGGCGCCCATGAGCGCCTCATCCAGACTGCGGACCTTGCGGTAGGCATCGCCCAGCAGCGCGGACATTTCGGGGATGATGCTCTCCTCATACGAGCAGTCGGCCGTGACGGACACGGCGTGGATCGCCGTGGCGGTCTCGGACAGCTCGCGCAGATAGCTGCTGACGGCGGGCATGATGTCGCGCCGCGCCATCTCGAGCATCGTCAGCGCCTCGATGTTGAGGATCTTACTGTAGTTTTCGAGGTGGATCTCGTAGCGGGCCTCCATCTCGGTGCGGGTGTAGACACGGTGCTTGGTGAACAGCGCCACGTTCTTGTCGGCAAGGTAATACGGCAGTGCCTCCGGCGTCGTGCGCAGGTTCAGCAGGCCGCGGCGTTCCGCCTCCGCCAGCCAGGCATCGTCATAGCCGTTGCCGTTGAAGATGATACGCTTGTGCTTGATGAGCACGCTGCGGATGAGCGCCTGCAGGTCGGCCTCAAAGTCCTTACTGCCCTCGAGGGCATCGGCGAACTGCGCAAGGCTCTCGGCGACCGCCGTGTTGAGCACAACGTTGATGCCGGAAATGGAGGCCGAAGAACCGGGCATGCGGAACTCGAACTTGTTGCCGGTGAACGCAAACGGAGAGGTACGGTTGCGGTCGGTCGTATCCTTGGGGAAACGCGGCAGCGCATGCACGCCGATCTTCAGCAGCTCCTTTTCCTGGCCGGCATAGGCCTTCTCGTTGACGATGGCATCGAGAATGTTCTCGATCTCATCGCCGACGTACATCGACACGACAGCCGGGGGCGCTTCGTTCGCGCCGAGACGGTGGTCGTTCGCGGCCGACGCCACGCTGATGCGCAGCATATCCTGATAATCATCCACTGCCTGGATCACCGCGCACAGGAAGAGCAGAAACTGTGCGTTCTCGGCCGGCGTCTCGCCGGGCTCGAGCAGGTTCATACCGGTGTTGGTGGTCAGGGACCAGTTATTGTGCTTGCCGGAACCGTTGACGCCGGCAAACGGCTTTTCATGCAGCAGGCAGACCATGCCGTGGCGCGCGGCCACCTTCTGCATGATCTCCATCGTCAGCTGGTTCTGGTCGGCGGCGATGTTGCCGGTCGTGAACACCGGCGCAAGCTCATGCTGCGCGGGCGCCACTTCGTTGTGCTCGGTCTTGGCGTAAACGCCGAGCTTCCAGAGCTCCTCGTCCAGATCCTTCATGAACGCCGCAACGCGCGGCTTGATGCTGCCGAAATAGTGATCGTCCAGTTCCTGGCCTTTCGGCGGCTTGGCGCCGAAGAGCGTGCGGCCGGTATAGATCAGATCCTTGCGCTTGTCATACACGGACTTGTCGATCAGGAAGTACTCCTGCTCGGGGCCGACGGTCGTGCGCACGGCGGTCACGTCCTCATTGCCGAACAGATGGAGCACACGCAGGGCCTGACGGTTGAGCGCCTCGGCGCTGCGCAGCAGCGGCGTCTTTTTATCGAGCGCCTCGCCGCCGTAAGAGCAGAACGCCGTCGGGATGCACAGCACATTATCTTTAATGAATGCATAGGACGTCGGGTCCCAGGCGGTGTAGCCGCGCGCCTCAAACGTTGCGCGCAGGCCGCCGGACGGGAAGCTGGACGCATCCGGCTCGCCGCGGACGAGCTCCTTGCCGGAGAACTCCATAATGACCTGACCGCCGCCGCAGGGAGAGATGAAGCTGTCGTGTTTCTCGGCGGTGATGCCGGTCATCGGCTGGAACCAGTGCGTGAAGTGCGTGGCGCCCTTTTCGATCGCCCAGTCTTTCATGGCATTGGCCACGATGCGCGCGGCATCGTCATCGAGACGCTTGCCCTTTTCCATCGTCGCCTGCACCTGCCGGTACGTTTCCTTCGGCAGACGCTCGCGCATGACTGCATCGTTAAATACCATGGATCCAAAAATGTCAGAAATCTTATCCATCTCGCATGGTCCCCTTTCTGTATTTCAAAAATCGGTGTCAACAACAAAAAAACGGCACTGGTGCCCGGAGATCTTGAGCTCTCCACGACGCCATTGCCGTTTCAATGTAGCAAAATATACGCCTCTTGCGGAAAAATGTCAAGCGGGTCGGGCGCAATTTCTTTCGGCGGATTTCACAGAATTTTCGGCGAATTTGCCCGCTTTTTTATCCTTGACACGTGCAAATGCCGTGGTGTATTATATACATGGATTTTGATTGGCAAAATTCTGCGTGCTGTTTTCGCGGCCGCAAACCGAAGTTCATATGGTAACTTTTCGAGAACGCTGACGTTTCACGATGACCTGGGGGAAAGTGCCCCTTATCGGCATCGGAAGCGTCTTTTTTGTTTTTCCGCTCAGATTCCCGATCCGAGGTGACTGCCATGAACACATCGCTGCACACCGTGCACGCCCTGCTGGTCTCCGGCTCCGAGGCGCAGACCCAGCGCATCAGCGCCCTGCTCACGCGGGCGCGCATCGTCCCGTTCGATCACGCCGACAGCGCACGCCAGGCGCTCGAACAGTTTGACGCAGGCGGCATCGACGGTGTGCTCATCGCCGAGCCCATCGCCGGCAGCTCCGGTCAGGAGCTGGCGCTGCAGCTCAAAAAGCGGCGCTGCATGGCCGTGCTGCTGCTGGCCGCACCGGAACATACGGATGCGGCCGCCGCCCTGCTCGAGCAGTCCGGCGTGCTGGTGCTGCCGAACGACGCGCCGGAGTCGCTCATCGTGCAGACCATCCGGCTGCTGACCGCCGTGCGCATCCAGCTCGAGCAGATGCAGCACAAGACGGAAAAGCTCGAGGCAAAGGTTGCCGACATCCGCATCATCAACCGCGCGAAGCTCCTGCTCGTGCAGCATCTGCAGATGACGGAGGCGGAGGCGCACAAATACATTGAGAAACAGGCAATGGATACCAGTATGCGCCGGCGGACCATTGCGGAAAATATCATTCGTACCTATGAAGATTGAGGAGTGTGGATCATGACCAAGTACATTTTTGTGACCGGCGGCGTCGTCTCCGGCCTCGGCAAGGGCATCACGGCAGCTTCGCTCGGCCGTCTGCTCAAGGCGCGCGGCCTGAAGGTCGCCGCGCAGAAGCTCGACCCCTATATCAATGTCGACCCCGGCACCATGAGCCCGTATCAGCACGGCGAGGTGTACGTCACCGAGGACGGCGCGGAAACCGATCTCGACCTCGGCCACTACGAGCGCTTCATCGACGAGGACCTGAACAAATACTCCAACCTCACGACCGGCAAGGTGTACTGGAACGTGCTCAACAAGGAGCGCCGCGGCGAGTACCTCGGCGAGACGGTGCAGGTCATCCCGCACATCACGAATGAGATCAAGGACTTTATCTATAGTGTCGGCAGCAAGACGAACGCCGATGTCGTCATCACGGAGGTCGGCGGCACGACCGGCGATATCGAGAGCCAGCCGTTTCTCGAGGCCATCCGCCAGGTCGGGCTGGAGGTCGGGCGCGAGAACGCGCTCTACATCCACGTGACGCTCGTGCCGTATCTGCACGGCAGCGAAGAGCACAAGACCAAGCCCACGCAGCACTCAGTCAAGGAGCTGCAGGGCATGGGCATTTCCCCGGACATCATCGTGCTGCGCTGCGATGAGCCGCTCGAGGAGTCCATCTTCCGCAAGATTTCCCTGTTCTGCAACGTCAAGCCCGACTGCGTGATCGAAAACATGACCATCCCCGTGCTGTACGAGGCGCCGATCATGCTCGAAAAGAACCGCTTTTCCGAGATCGTCTGCCGCGAGCTGCACATCGATGCGCCCGCGCCGGACATGACCGAGTGGGACGCCATGCTCGAGAGCATCCGCAGCCGCTCGCGCCGCGTGACGATCGGCCTCGTGGGCAAATATGTGCAGCTGCACGACGCGTATCTCTCCGTCGCCGAGGCGCTGCGCCACGCCGGCTATGTCTACGGCACGCGCGTGGACATTCAATGGATTGACAGTGAGACGATTACGCGCGATAATGTAGAGGAAGTGCTCGGCAGCTGCGACGGTATTCTCGTGCCCGGCGGCTTCGGCAACCGCGGCATCGAGGGCAAGATCGCGGCTGCGCACTATGCCCGCACGCACAACATCCCCTATCTTGGTATCTGCCTGGGTATGCAGATCGCGGTCATCGAGTTTGCGCGCTCCGTCTGCGGCCTTACCGACGCCAACTCCGGCGAGTTTGACGAGGGCAGCACGCACAAGGTCATCGACTTCATGCCCGACCAGAGCGACGAGATCAATAAGGGCGGCACGCTGCGCCTCGGCGCATATCCGTGCCACATCGTGCCCGGCACGAAAATGGAAGCCTGCTACGGCACGCTGGACATCTCCGAGCGCCACCGCCACCGGTACGAGTTCAACAACGACTACCGCGCGCTCATGCAGGAAAAGGGACTCGTGCTCTCCGGCCTGTCGCCGGACGGCCACATCGTGGAGACCGTCGAGATCCCCGAAAACGACTTTTATATCGGCGTTCAGTACCACCCCGAGTTCAAGAGCCGCCCGAATAAGGCGCACCCCCTGTTCAAGGGCCTGATCTCGGCGGCGCTGCGCCACGCAGAGAGAGGATAAGCATGCACGACCGCTACGTCAATCCCCTGTGCACCCGCTACGCCGGGCGCACGATGCAGCACATTTACTCCGACGACAACAAGTTTTCCACCTGGCGCAGGCTCTGGGTCGCGCTGGCCGAGAGCGAACAGGAGCTCGGCCTGCCGATCACGGACGAGCAGATTCAGGAGCTGCGCGCGCACATCACGGACATCGACTATGACTACGCCGCGGCGCGCGAGCACGAGGTGCGGCACGACGTCATGGCCCACGTGCTGACCTACGGCGCGTGCTGCCCGGAGGCAAAACCCATTCTGCACCTCGGCGCCACGTCCTGCTACGTCGGCGACAATACGGACATCATCCTCATGCGTGAGGCGCTCGAGCAGATCCGCAGCCTGCTGGTGAACGTCATTCAGGCGCTCGCGGACTTCGCCAAGGCGCACAAGGCGGAGCCGACGCTCGCCTACACGCACTTTCAGGCCGCGCAGCCGACGACCGTCGGCAAGCGTGCCACGCTCTGGGCGCAGGATCTGCTGATGGATCTTGAGCAGCTGGAGTTTCAGCTCGGCAATCTCAAGCTCCTCGGCTGCAAGGGCACGACCGGCACGGGCGCGAGCTTTCTCGCCCTGTTTGACGGCGACGAGCAGAAAGTCGTCGCGCTCGAACAGAAGATCTGCGAGAAGATGGGCTTTCCCGGCGCGTATCCCGTCAGCGGCCAGACCTATTCCCGCAAGGTGGACTTTCAGGTGCTGCAGGTGCTGTCCGGCATCGCGCAGAGCGCGTCGAAGTTCTCCAGCGATATCCGCCTGCTGTCCCACCTCAAGGAGGTGGACGAGCCGTTTGAGAGCGGCCAGATCGGTTCCTCGGCCATGGCCTACAAGCGCAACCCCATGCGCAGCGAGCGCATCGCTTCCCTGTCGCGCTACGTCATCTGCGACCTGCAGAACGCCGCCGTCACGGCCAGTGCCCAGTGGTTTGAGCGCACGCTCGACGACTCGGCCAACCGCCGCATCAGCATCCCGGAGGCGTTTCTTGCCACTGACGGCATCCTGACGCTGTACCTCAACGTCATCCGCGGCCTGACCGTGTACCCGAAAATGGCCGAAAAGCATCTGGCGGACGAGCTGCCGTTTCTCGCGACGGAGAACATCCTCATGTACTGCGTCAAGGAAAAGGGCGGCGACCGGCAGACCCTGCACGAGGCCATCCGGCAGCACAGCGTCGCCGCCGGCAAAGCCGTCAAACTGGGCGGCGGCCGCAACGACCTGCTCGAGCGCATACTCGCAGACCCGATCTTCGGGCTCACGCGCGACGAGCTTCAAAAGCTTGTGGACCCCCATGCCTTCACCGGCATGGCCGTGCACCAGACCGAGACGTTCCTGCGCGAGCAGGTCGCGCCGGTCCTGAACAAATATGCCACACTGCTCGGGTGCGACGCATCCGTAAACGTGTAAAAGAAACAGGAGGTTTCTCAACAATGCTGACATCCATCGTAGGCATCAACTGGGGCGACGAGGGCAAAGGCCGCATGGTCGACCTGCTCAGCCGGAAGTATGACGTCGTCGTGCGCTATCAGGGCGGCAACAACGCCGGCCACACCGTCATCAACGACAAGGGCAAGTTCGTGCTCAATCTGCTGCCGTCCGGCATCCTGCGCGATGAGACCGTGAACGTCATGGGGCCCGGCATGGTCATTGACACGGAGCACCTGTTCCATGAGATCGGGCGCCTGCGCGAAGGCGGCATCACCATCACGCCGGAGCACCTGAAGATCAGCGACAAGGCCGTCATCTGCATGCCGTACCACAAGCTCCTCGACTGCCTCGAGGAGGACCGTCTGGCGGACAAGAAGTTCGGCTCCACCCGCCGCGGCATCTCCCCCGCCTACTCGGACAAGTACATGAAAAAAGCGCTGCGCATGGGCGAGCTGGCCGACCGCGACGCGCTCAAGGCCCGCCTGACCGATATTCTTGAGTGGAAAAATCTCTTCGTCGTCAACGGCTATCACCACGATCCCATCGACCTCGACGAGATGATGGACTGGATCGATACCTACGCCATGCCGTTCAAGGACTATGTCTGCGACACGACGGATTACCTCTCTGATGCCATCGAGGACAACAAGTCCGTGCTCTTCGAGGCCCAGCTCGGCGCGCTGCGCGACATTGACTACGGCATCTATCCGTACACCTCCGGCTCTTCGACCATCGCGGCCTACGCGCCCATCGGCGCGGGCATCCCGGAGGCGCGGCTCGACACGATCATCGGCATCATGAAGGCCTACTCCACCTGCGTGGGCGAAGGCCCGTTCACCTGCGAGATGTTCGGCGACGAGGCTGCCGCGCTGCGTGACGCCGGCGGCGAATACGGCGCCGCGACCGGCCGCCCGCGCCGCGTGGGCGGGTTCGACGTAGTCGCCTCCCGCTACGGCGTGAAGATGCAGGGCTGCACGAGCATCGCGCTGACAAAGCTCGACGTGCTGGCCTACATGGACAAGATCCCCGTGTGCGTCGCCTACGACATCGACGGCGAGCGCGTGGACCGCTTCCCCATCGGCGTGAAGCTGGCCAAGGCCAAGCCCATTTACGAGTATCTGCCCGGCTTCCACTGCGACATCTCCGGCTGCCGCACGGTGAGCGATCTGCCGAAGGAAGCGCTCGACTACGTGCACTATCTGGAAGCCGCCGTCGGCTGCCGCATCAAGTACGTCTCCGTCGGCCCCGACCGCGACGCGTACATCAAAATGTTCTAAAAATCACATCGAACACGGCGCTCTGCTGCAGCAGAGCGCCGTGTTTCTTTCCTGCATCTGCGGTTGCCTTTTCCGGCGTTTGGTCTTACAATGGAAGGCGAACCACAAACGTCCATCAGATCGGAGGAATATTATGCGAAAACGACTGCTTTCCATCTTACTTCTATGCGCCCTGCTGACCGGCAGCGCCGCCGCCGTGCAGCTCCCGGCGGAGGACGCAGCGTCCCCCGCTGTGCTCTCCGCCGGAGAGCAGATCACGGGCGCCGGCATCGACGTCAGCCAGTTTCAAGGTGTGATCGATTGGGATACGACGGCGCAGTATATTGAC
>ERZ1026975.877-NODE-877-length-16432-cov-4.594798_pt1 | contig 16432 bp, 15 predicted proteins | sample MGYA00519561_ERZ1026975 | MGnify/ENA primary metagenome ERZ1026975 (study PRJEB26926, sample SAMN06164672) | human gut metagenome | biome: ENVO:00009003; feature: ENVO:2100002; material: ENVO:00002003 | host: Homo sapiens | place: USA | collected 2012 ... | reverse complement strand
GCCTTATCGTCGGCAGCGTCAGATGTGTATAAGAGACAGCAACTGACTTATGATATAACAGGTAATTCTGGGGGTAAATATAGAACTAAATTGTAAAAACGCAAAATTATGATTAGAAAAATTCACCAAATGCCGTATTTTTTTAAAAATTAATCTCAAAAACACATTCATATTCTGTTTTTTCTTATATTTGCAACGTTTCCCCTGCGCAAATCTATCATTAAAATCTAAAAGAGATGATTATGGATACAGGAATAAACACCATTAATCAAGATGATTCGGTTAAGATTGCGCTTAACATAACACAAGCTATTGCTCGTGAAAATGCGAATGAACAATATACTCCTTCGCATTTACTTAAAGCCTTATTAAATAAGGATGTGGGTTTACGTGACTTTATCCAGAGTATGGGTAAAGACTTGGGATATTTGGAAGAATGGGCAGATGTGCACATTGAGAATTGCCCCAAATCAACTCAGTTGTCAGAAATCAAACCTTGTGACAAAATAGATAATGTCTTCCGTGTTGCGGATGATATACGCATCCATTTGGGGTTATTCAATATAAGTCCAGTTTGTGTATTATTGGCATTGGTGAAACCTGGTATCGGTTTCACTTCCGATCAGTTAAAATCATTCCCCATTCTTGAAAAAGATATATTAAATATATATGAAGGGAATGGTAATCAGCAATCTAATGCTGATTTTTCACCAGCTACCAACAACAACTTTACATCGCACGGTGAAAATTCTTTCCTATATAAATATTGCATAGATCTTACGGCTACTATTGAAAATGGAGAATCTCATCCGATTATTAATCGTGATAAAGAGAACCGTATGATGATGGAAATACTCGGAAGCCGAACTAAATCCAACGTCCTTATTATCGGTGACTCCGGTGTTGGTAAAACTGCGATGATAAATGGACTGGCATGGAATATTGTTAATGAAAAGGTGCCTACCTTTCTTAAAAGTGCTAAAATTTTCGAATTGGACAACGCTTCTCTTATAGCCGGGGCTACTTATAAAGGCGAGATAGAAGATCGGTTGAAGAATATCATAAAGGAACTGAGAAGTATAGATAACACCATTTTGTTCATAGATGAAATACATGTCCTGCTCGATAACAAACAGGGCAATTCCGGGGCAGGAAATATTTTGAAGCCTGAATTGTCCCGTGGTGAGTTAACTATAATTGGAGCTACAACCGTCGATGAATATAGAAAGGTAATAGAACCCGACCATGCTTTCAATAGAAGGTTTGAGATTATTCAAATCAATGAACCGGATATTAGATCGGCCATCCAGATGGTACATTCCGTACTGGATCAATATGTGGATTATCATCAGGTAAAAATCTCAGATGAAGCTGTTGCCGAATGTGTGCGTTTTGCAAAACGTTATGTGAAAGACCGGCGTTTACCGGATTCGGCAATAGGTTTGTTGGATATGACCTTATCCGCTATTAAGATGATTAATGAAACCGGAAAAAAGGAAATTGAGGAACTGCTTAATAAACTGACTGAAATTGAAGAGCAGGAACGTTCTCCGGAAGAAAAACTGGAGGAGTTACGTATGCTGGTATTTTCAATGCAAAATAAACTCAGCCCGATTTTACTTGGGGTTATTTCGGATGAAACTGATGTAAATGAAATCAAGTCCGTTGATGAACTAATAGCATATTTGCACAAATCGATGGACACCATTCAATGTTTTACTCAAAATAAAATCGAAGAAGTACATGAATATGAGGTAGCTGCTGTTGTTGCCAGCAAAACGGGTATTCCCATCGGAAAAATACAATCCCAGGAAAAAGAACGGTTACTTAATATGGAAGATTATCTACGTAGACGTGTTGTAGGTCAGGACCGCGCTTTAAAAACCTTGGTTGATGCCATTTTAGAATCACGAAGCGGAATGAACAAACCCGGACAGCCCATCGGTTCTTTCTTTTTGCTGGGACCTACCGGAACTGGAAAAACGGAACTGGCTAAAGCCTTAGCGGAAGCTTTATTCAATGACGAAAAGTCTATGATTCGGTTTGATATGTCGGAGTTTAAAGAAGAACATTCAGCAGCTCTTTTATATGGAGCGCCTCCCGGATACGTTGGATATGAAGAAGGTGGTATGCTTGTCAACAAAATTCGTCAGCAACCTTATGCTGTTGTTCTATTTGACGAAATAGAGAAGGCACACCCTTCTGTTTATGACATATTTCTGCAAATAATGGATGAGGGCAAATTACACGACAGGTTAGGCAAAGAAGGCGATTTCTCCAACTCGATTGTTTTATTTACTTCTAATGTGGGCAGTGAATGGCTTACAGAACAGTTGAATGCAGGTACTGTTCCTGGTACGACACAGATTATGGAGCAAATGGGTAGTTATTTCCGTCCTGAATTTTTAGCCCGCCTTTCTGAAATAGTTCCTTTTGCTCCTATCAGCGAAGATATTTTACTAAAAATATTTGATATACAGTTTAATGGAGTAAGAAAACTTCTGGAAAAACAAGGTATTCTCATTGTCATTGATGAGTATGCTAAAAAGATGCTCGCCCACAAAGGTTTCACACAAAAATATGGGGCCCGCCAAGTAGCAGGAGTTATTCGTAACTATCTACGTAGACCGATCTCTCGTTTTATCATCAACGAAGAACTTACAAAAGGTAAAACATTGGAAATTGGTTTGAATGCCCTGAATGAACTAACATGGAATATTTATTAAATAATAAAGCCTTATGTTTGGATATACTGTATTTCTTAAAATCGGAAATCTGGGAGCAGCAGCTTTAACGGATTTATATAAAGAGAGTTATGAACTTACCGGATGTGAGTACGGCTTTATGCAAGGTATTGACATAAAGGGACAAGCTCAGACAGAGGTCAAAGGCGGAACATTTTATGTGACCTATCCCAACCTGCCTAATCGGGATATGATCCAATGGATGCTGGATGCCAGGAAATATCAGAGTGGCTCCATTGTTATTTGTGATGATGAAGGTTCTACACTTGAAAAAGTACTGTTTGAGAAAGCGACATGTGTAGATATGGAACTGAATTATATCAGGCAAGGGAAATTTTACACGACTACAAAATTAACGATCCAAGCCCAAAGGATGACTTTTGGCACAGAAGAGTTTGAAAATAATTGGGTAATCTAAATGATGGAGGTATAATATATGAGTTTATTTAATTTTCCCCAAATAGATAGTAATGTCAACGTTGTTTTCTCTGTTGATGGTGATGAATATGAAGTCAATCAGTTTAGGATAGGTTTTCATCAGCCTGTCGATGCCAATAAAAACCAACCGGAAGGGGAAGTACGTGGCGGCAGAATAATGATCACTTTGTCTCAGACGGTAAAAAGTAATATTTACGGATGGGCTGTAAAAAATTGGGTAAAGAAATCAGGTTCTATCGTATTTAAAACAGGATCGGCGGGGGTTATATTCAATGTACAGTTTAGTAACGCTTATTGCATAAGTTTAAATCGCTTGGTGCAAAGTGGAGCTGGACTTACAACGGCATTAATGATTTCACCGGAGAAAGTTTCTTTAAATGGTATAGAGTTTGATAATTGTTGGATAAAATAAATAGTTGTGAATTATGCCGGAAAGATATGTTAACACAATCATTGACAGGGACACCTTCATTAATAAAAATATTACAGGAAATTTTTATACGGGATTCGTAAGAGGGGCGGGATATGCTTTTACTGAAAACATTTTTCCATACATATCCAGTGGTATTGAGACAGATAGCTTTTGCCCTATAACCAATATTCAACGCTTAGACTTATCGGATGAAGCCCGTATCAGAAGCTTGGGATTGACCGACGAAACACTAAAAGAGAAAATCATGCAAAGAAATTCTGACGGGACATATACTATCAACATTGGTGGAGAAGAGTTTAACATCCAATCCTCTGATGATGTTTATGTACATATAGATGATAGTGGTCCTAATTTAATGGCAGAACTAAAAATAGATAGAGTCAGGATTGATAAAGATAAAATTGATATCAAGAACTATTCAACAACTTTCGAAGTTAAGAATGCACCTAAAATATTCTCTTGTCAAACGGAAATATTTACTCCAAATGACTATGTTGAAGGTTTTAATCGTGCATTCGAGTTGTGTGGCCTCCCCGTCGCATATGCTAGCGAAGTGTGGGGATTAGAAAAAACAAAGTATACAAATAAGAAATTTGCTCAAAAATGGTCTTATGAGCTAAGCAAATCTTTAAAAAGAAATGGAATGGATATAAAGACCAGTACTTTGAACAAAGAAATAATACCTAAAGGTCTTAAATATTTAAACAGAGGACTAAATACCGCTGGGGTAGCACTTACGGCCTTAGACATATATTATAGTCACCAAATCAGAGCGTCTCATATTGTTTCGCTATTTTTAATATCCTCGATTTTCCCTGTATCATGGGTGTTTGCAGGCACACTGATCGTAGGTGATGTGATTCTTCGTGCAACAACAGACAAATCCATGATGGATTGGATTGATTATGGAGCAGGAATTCTTGGTATTGGAGATGAAAATGGAGTTCTTTGGGGAGAAGGAAGAAAATATCATAACATTCCTCTAATGCCTAAAAACAATTTTGTTATAGAACCGGATCATACAAGAGTAGTGCGTCCAATAATACCTGATTTTTATGAGCATCAATAATTATCTATTCTATAGGTTATATTTGATTTTTGAAAAGAAAAAAGAATTTGCCAGACTTACAGCATGTCTTGTTTTAGGAGAAATGTTTCTGTACGCATTCTTTTTCACGTTAATATTTGTCACGTTCTTTCTAACAGGATCATATTTCCTTACATTAGGGTGGTCACGTGGAAGCTCGTTTGGGATAGTCATTAGTGGTTTAATCTTACAGCAAATAATAACCTATAGATATTATAATAAGGAGCGAATAAAAAAGTTACAATTATTATATAAAGGACATAGGTTAAACAAGTTGATTTCTGACCGCTGTATCCTGTTTTGCATTAAAGCGGAACTGGTTTTTGGATTGTTGTTATGGTTTTTCATAGACCATATCTTTAATTGATTTTTTTTTTCAATATAATATACCGACCAGTCGAATTAATTAAGAGAGATATAAAGCATTGATAACTTGTAAATGAATGGAGGAAATAGATCATGGGAGTGACATTTTGTAAATTACCCTTAAACTTTGGGGACCTGTTAAGTGAAGATGTGGAAAACTGTAGGTTGAATTCATGTTCAGAAAAGGACTCCATTGACCAGTACTTAAATTTGCTGATAAGCACCAGTCCTGGAGAACTTGCTTACGACAAATCTTTCGGATGTGAGATTTTCAGCCTTGACTTTGAGCGTATTACATCGCGTACACGTTGGGAAGGACAGTTTACGGAATACATAAAAGACGCAATCGTGAAAAATGAAAAACGGTTGATCAATGTGGATGTAAAAGTACATATTGATGACAAAGTAAGACAGGATACCGTTTTTGAGACTTCCACTATAAAGAAACGGACACAAATATACGTCACTGCCAATTTAGTACATACCGGAGAAAAATGCTGTTTTTATTATGTCCTCTACCTGGGTCCTATTTCAACCAAATAAATCTATATTATGAGTAACGAGAAATACTATAAGGAACAAATAAGGAATCGGATGTTAAAGTTTGCTGCTGCCTTTTGGGGAGTCAAAAAAGCAGAAAACTTTGACCCGATTGTTAAATTACTGATAGAGGCTCTGGCAAATGAGATGTATATGCTGGGAGATGATTTCAGTAATATAGAAACTCGCCTGTTAGAAAAAACAGCACGAATGTTGACCCCCGGCATTTTAATTGCACCTTCTCCGGCACATGCAGTTATTCACGCCACCCCTATCGAGGTATCCTACACTTTAAATAAAGATGCAGGTACTTATTATGATACAAACAACCCGGGAGTTAACAATGATGAGATAAGCACAATTTCTTTATACCCTTCTTGCAACACATTATTACGTAAAGGGGATATTAAGTTCCTACTCTATGATGACTTACTGTATCAGGTAGATCGAACCTTGAATAAAACAATGGCAGCAAGAATAAATAAACGGACAGATCCCTATACTGTCTGGCTGGGGCTGGAACTCGATGAACAAATTCGCAATCTGAAAGACTTATCTTTCTATTTGGAATTACCAAATGTTACTGATAGCTATGAATACCTTTATTTACTGTCATGTACAGAATGGTTCATACAGGGGAAAAGAATTTCTATGCGACGTGGAATTTATGAAACAGAACAAACATACGCAAATGAAGCAATGTCCTTTTTCAGCAATTATGAATTGATTAATGCCATAGACAGAGAAATCACAGGCCTTTATAAAAACAATTTCCTTACAATAGATGAAGATGTATATATTACTGAAAAAGAATTATTGCCCGAAGAGCTTCTTGATGAAATCCCCGAAGAAGTTTTGGGAAAAATAAAAGAGCGGATGATATGGATAAAAATCGTATTTCCGTCCCATTTTATCAATGAAATTCTGGAAGATTTGCATATTGGAATAAATGTAGTCCCTGTTGAAAACAAGCAATTACAAGAGTTCATAATGACAATCGAAGATACATTCGGAGTAATCCCCCTGATGACAGGACCGAATGAGTATTTATTATCCGTCCATTCTGTTAAAGACAGCAAGGGACAACTTTATCATGAACTTTCATATAATAATGATGAAGAAAAACGGTATGGAACTTATTCTATCAGAAAAGGTGGCTGTGAGCGCTTCGATGCCCGGTCCGCAAAAGAACTATTAGAATACTTAAGTAATATGCTGGATGATGAAGCAAATGCCTTTGGGACAATTCAAAGCGTGAAATTGCGTGCTATTTCCCAACAGATGACGCTCCTGTTAGCCCAGATGAAAGAGATATCGGATAACATTCATGAACAAAGAGCTACTCCTTATTACCTGATGATTGACCAGGCAAGAGACAGGGAGCAGATGACTGTGAAATATTGGGTAACAAATTGTGAAGCTGCAAACGGACTACTGGCGGGAATGGCTCTTTCACCCAATAAAAACACATTTCTGAACCCACAGGAATTAGTTTTAATTACTTCTACGTATGGAGGAAAGCAGGAGCCGAAAAACGAAGACCGCATCAACCTGTATAAATATGAATTGACTTCACGTGGCCGTATTTTGACCAATGATGACATTACGAATTTTTGCAGGAAAGAATTAGGAGAGTTATTAAAAAGCATTCGGATAGGAAACGGAGTAGAGGTAAGCAAGCTACCCAATGAAGGCTTGGTGCGGACTAAAGACATTCGTATACAGATTGAAACTGCACGAATGGAACCGGTTTTGGCAGAACAATTGAAAAAAGATTTGAAAACCAAACTGATTGAGCGATCTCCTGACACCTTCAACTATCGGATATTCATTGAAAGATAAGTATAAACCCATAAAACAAAGTCTTATGAACCCATTTGTTGCACATTTTGTCTCATCATACCTGCTATTACCGATCATGACGGTCGTATTCAGTATGGTGGCGTGTATTATAGCGAAAAGAAACAAGCTTCTAAATAATAAAAAAGTTATTTTTTACATTTTATTGGGCGGTATTGTCTTGGCATTACCAGGGTTGACGGGTTTCCTCGATTATAATTTTATGCCTTATGTATATGTAATATTAGCTATATTATATTGGATACTGGGATACTATAACCAGGCTATTCTAAACAAATTCTTTTCTTCAGGACAAAATGCTCCGTCGTTCACCATAAAGTTATTGTTTACGTTTACTGTCATGGCACTTGGATGTGGCTTGTTTTCTTTGGCCTTCAACTTGTGTAACGAACTGCAATATGGTCTTTGGGCATGTACTTGCCTGTTTCCGTTCATCTTCCCTGCCCTATATCAGAGAATGATAGAATGCTATTTTGATATACCTGTTGAAATATATAAAACATGGCAATATTCCGATGAATACAATTCAGATCTTTTTCATATCAATATGAATCGGATTATGGTCGCTGATTTGGAAATATTTCGTAATGTAACTGATATGTCTTCTGAACGTATTACCGGTAAAGTTTCTGAAGATTCCATATTTAGTCAATGGTTCCAGCGAATGGTAGACGACTGTAATCGTAAGTCACCTAATACACCTATTGTTTATAACAGGGAGGACGGCAGATACTATGAATGGATTTTCTACATCAAACCTTCTTTTTTCAAAAGAAGATTCTACATTGATCCTGACAAAACTTTTGCAGAAAACAACCTGAGTCGGCGTTGTGTGATAATAGCTAAGAGAGTAATAAATGAAAATATAAACAATAAAGAATATTAAATCCCAGAATTATGAAAGAACATGGAAATAAAAAAAGATATCCCTTAGTTAACTGGACAGGGGGAATGAATATCAACCGGAATCATTTGATTCAGTTGGAAGATCATTTTATTAATCAGAATTGTGAATATCAGAATTTTGGATTAACAAAGGTGAATTATGGTCTGTTACCTTTTAAAAAAGGAGAACCCGTATCAGGCGACTTTGACATCAGTGAGTTGGTTACAGGGGCCGTAGAAGTGAGGCTAAACCGCTGCCATGCAATCACATCCGATGGTTATCTTATTGATTTTAGTTCTGATGAAGAAGAAAGTCTAATCGCTTCATTCAATGTAGCAGAGGAAAGTTCCCAGAAAAATGACCAGCGATGGGATGTCATTTTAACTGCTGATCCCTTCGCCCGCTGTCCATCCGGTATTCCGGATGAAAAAGAAAAAAGTCCTCGGCATCCTAATGTTCTGCCTAAATATGTACTAAATATATTACCGGCCGGACAGATAAATGCAAATGATTTAGGGCGCCACCATCTTATGATCGGACGGCTCAGAAAAAATGGAAACCGATATGAAGTTGACGCGAACTTCATACCTCCATGTACTAGTATATCAAGCCATCCGGATTTAAAATCGTATTATCTCAAATTCGGAAAATTCATTGATTCTATAGAAAAAGCATCGAAAGATATTATATCCAAAGTTGAAAATACAGAGAGACAGAGCGATTTGGCTAACAATATAGAAATGATGTGCCATAACATCATTCTGTATATTGCAACAATTTATTTTTCTTATCGAAACGAAGGCCAGTATTATTCTCCTTTACGATTTTTAAATGTGTTCTCGGTATTGGCTCACATTTGCTATGTTAGCCTTGATTTTATGAATAAAAGCGAAAAAGAAGAATTACTGAAATATTTTCATGAATGGAGTGATGTAAAACCTGGAGAATATGACACGATCTTACGTTCAAATGCAGGTTTATTATACGACCATAATGATATACGCCGGTTAATGGTTACTGTTGAACAGTTTTTGTATTTGTTCAACCAGCTATGGACAACTTTAAGCAGTTTGGAATATATCGGCAAACACAAAGAAAATATTGTAGTAGCCGAACGTTCAAAACATCAGGGAGAGACAAAAGAGTCCAGATGGAGTTTGTTGGATTAATAAACAAAGCTGAATAAGATGGAAACAAGATATACAGATAAAATACTACGTTTTGAGGAGGAGGAGCATAAGTTTAATCTGCCGGAAACAGATATCAGGGCAGAGGTGCTCGCCAGTGGACTGAGGGAACAGGAGTATGATTCGGAACGGACATTTATTCTACGTCAGGGGGATGCCCGGCGGGGATTCTCAAAAGACATTGAAAAAATACATTCTGAATACTCCCAGTATGATTTGACAGATTATCTGTATATCTATGTAAATCGCAAAAGCTTGTACGATGAACTGCCGGAAGGGCTTTTCCATCAGCATATTTACCAGAAAGACCGGAATTCTAAGGAGGAGATATTAGACGAGATACGCATCCATCGGGAAGAAGAGTTTTTTGCACGACGCTTTTTCAAGCCGTTTGAAATTGCTATAGACCACATGTCGGTGGATTTTCAATACAAAGAACGTAAGATGGATAAAATGAATGTGCATCAGAATTTTATCAGCGCGTTTGTAAAACAATGGCCCATATTACGTTATTTCCCTCTAAAGCAGGCAGTCATGTTTATCAAAATGCTTCCTTTCATCGAAAGCATAACGAACAGTTTGGAAAAGATAAGCCGAAGTATGACTATTCTACTGGATGTGCCTGTTCATGTAAAAAGAGGAAACAAGGCATTCGTCACTGCAGACGAAGAACTGGTACCTCCATTAGGAATATGTATTTTAGAAGAAAGCTTTATTCTAGGCAACAGCTTTGATGATGGCAGTTTCTGCATATTGATGGAAATTGGTCCCATATCCGCCCATAAGATGTCTACCTTCCTCCCCGGTTCCAATAATGAAAAAATACTCCAGGCACTGATGGATATGTTTCTTCCGGCTGACAAGGAAATTGAAATCCGCTATATCATTGAACAGGAGGATGCCATTTTTAAATTGGAAAGTAAAGATGACGTAGGCTCCTTTCTGGGAATCAGTACCTATTTAGCAAATTGTAATTAAAAGTAAAAGGCTATGAAAGCAAAAAATGACGCAGAGGTTAGAAAAGCTTATCTGAAATTCTCATATTTTTTGATGGCTTGTATTATATTGGCTGTTTTGATCTTTTCATGCTTCTTGAAAACCTCTTCAGTAGAAGTGAAAAGAATTATGAAAAAGGCCGTGGAGTATGATCGTATATATGCCAAAGAGATTGAGATTTCAGCTAGTGTGGATTCAATTTACCAGTATATGAAGTTAATGAACACATCTCCCAAAATCAATGATTTATTATTGCAAAGCATTATCAGTACTCGTAAAATGAATCTGATCAAATCACTGGAGCAATTTGATGCCAAGGACTGTAAATTATACAGCCATATATTAAACAACATGAATTTATTCCTGAATGCAAGGGACTCTATTCGTATACTGAATATTCAGGAAGAAATGGCACGAAAAGACTTGATGCAATGTATCCGGGATAACTGGAAAACACGGCGGAATATGAATATAGGAAACAATCAAACTAACAAATAACACTATGGGACAAAATAATGATAATAAAAAAGAGCTTAACAGGCGTGAGGTCGTTATTGGGCGCGCCTATGTATTCATATTTTTCCTCACAACGACTTTAATTTGTTGTTTGGCTATTTTCTTATGGAATTCTGATTTCAAAGCATTTGAACAAAAAGAGTATGTAAAAGTCAAAATGAACAGGATTCGGGAGTTCCAAAAGAATCAGTCTGATTACCAAATGATAACGGACTCTTTATACCGTAAGATAAAAGCATTTGAGCCGGGAATACATGCACAATATGAAGAAGATGAGATCAATTACCTGATCAATAATATGAAGAATGAATATGAACGTAATAATTGGGACAAACGCTACAAAGTTTTTTTGCATGTAGCTGATTTTTACGAGATATGGTTAATTGACAAAAAACATATATGGAGTATAAAACAGAACATCTCCATGTTTAAAAATAACTTGGAAGAATGTGAAATCGGACTGCAAAAGAAAGTCGATAATTTACGCGCTGCTAAAAAGTAAATGACATGGGAAAAATAAAAAATAGAAAATTCTGGTATGTGGTAGCAACAATCTTGGCATGTATTACTATTGCTGTTATTATACGGTTATTGTTTGTGAGCCGGACCGTACAGATGACGGTTACTCCTTCTGAATTGGAGGAGAATCAAACGATCCATTACACTGATAGTACCAGAAGAGCGAAAGAGTGGTTATGGGAATTCGGTAATGGAGATACTTCTACACAAAGGAGTGGTACTTATACTTTCAAGACCCCTGGCAAATACAGGGTCCGCCTGCAAGTGGACAACTCTTTGGAAGAACATGTGCTGGTCACTGTCCGAAAGAAACAGTCTGATTATGGTAATAATGATTTAGTCAAGCTAAAAGCTCCTTCAACAGCAATACAGGGAGAAATAATCTCTTTTAGAGGATATGGACCGTCTAAAGAATGGCGCTGGCAGTTTGGAGAATCCGGTATTGTTGATTCACGGGAACAAAATCCATTATATACTTATGCGGAACCGGGAACGTACGAAGTTCAGTTAACAACAGAAGATACTCAGTATCCCGTTAGGCATACGATTGAGGTTTTACCACAGTATTCAGAAAATGACTCTACAGATGTCCTGGTAATAATCGGAAATGATATACGGGAACATTTACAGGCTATTATTGACGGACAACCATTCAACACCCATTATAATTACATCCTGAAAAAGTACTTATGCAATAATCCGGATATAGCAGTAACGGTAAATAACAATAAGAAAAATGACTTCTACTCTTATTGCCAGGGGTTGAAAATTATTGCCCGAAGAAAAACGACCATCGACGAGGTCCTTGTTGATATGGGGGATAATTTAAACAACGAATGTGTGATGCAATTAATGGTCATACAGCATGAACGTTTTTCTGATTCAAAATAAATCGTATATGAAAAAAAAGGTGTCGACTATATTAAAATGTTTCAGCATAGGATGTGTGGCATGTCTGTTTGCTTGTGGCCCTGTACATCGCTTTACGCGTGTGAAAAAAGTGCCTCGCGAATATTCGGAGAATTATTGTGGCGGAGAAATAAAGGCCCATCGGAATCTCTTATGGTTTAAAAGAGATCCATGGATTGTGTTTGCGGACCGTTCCGGAATGAGTTACATGAGTCCCACAGGTAAAAATGAGTTGTATGAAACCAAGTACATGGATGCTTTCTTAGTCATAAAGAAAAAAGGTGACTGGTTACGGCTTATCAAGTATGACCCTGCTATTCTTAAAAATGGCAATTTGAAAGAATGGAAAAAAGCCCGGTATTATGGATGGATAAATCGAAATGATTTGTTGCTGACACAAAACAGTGTAACTGATATCTCTACCGGGTTCAAAAACAAACAAGTGGTCATGCTGACAGATACGACATCCTTGGAACATCCGGAAAAGTATTTTTCCAACGACTCGGTAATATTATATAAAGATATAGACCTGACACAGGAAGTCGGGAAAATTCCGTTTTATGGAATTGTATATCCTTATAAGAAACTGGCAGATAGAAATTGTACACTTGTCACGAATAAGTGGAAATTAAACGCGGATAGTGTCTCGCAAAATAGCATTGGATGGATTGACAATGATTTGTTAGGAAGCATCGGACAACAGCTTCATGTTGATATAGCCTCTCTACCGGACAGTGCTCTCTGGTTTAAAGAAAGAACCAAGAAGGATACGTTGAATGTTACGCAGCAAAATATAAAGCAAAGTTTATCATTTGCAGAACAACAGAAAACGATCTTATATAGCCCGGTATTATCATACAGACAAAATGATACGGCTCTTTGCTTCAAAACAGACATTCCAATGCCGGTCATCGACAAAAAGGATAGCTATGTATTGAACGTAAATGGTAAGCCTATTTATTACAACCGATTCAAAGGGAAAATTGAAAAGGATTTGAAGAAAATCAACATGGTTTTTGTCATGGAGGGAAAAGAAGAAACAATAAAAAAATTCCCGTCTGTGGTTAATGTTATTCAAGGCTTACAATCGCAACTGGCTAATGATGACATGTTTTCTTTCAAATTCGGGGCTGTCCTGACTTTTAATGAACCGGATAATCAAAATGATCCGATTTGTAAACTGACTCCTGACTATATGAAAATGCTGGATTTCCTGTCACAAAAAAGCCAACATGCAGACAAACTGAAGCCTGTTTACGGAATGTATGGTAGTTGGTCAGGAGTTCGCATCGGTGCGGAAATGTTCAGCAAGTATCGGGATGAAACAAATATTCTCGTTGTCGTCGGCGATAAGGGGTTTAACAGTGAATGGGCGGATTCAACACTCGTAAACAAGTTGGTAAAATATAATTGCCGGTTATTAGGATTCCAGCTTTATGGAGGAGAGCCTGACAATTTCAACAACTTCGTTTTACAGGTTGGAAATATGATCGACTGCTACGCCCCACGTCTCAGTAAAAGGAAGCGCGAATTGATTGTATATGCTGATCAACTCAGAAATAAAAACGAATATGTGGAGGTCAATCATAACACCTACTGCTTGGATTTTCCTAACCGGAGCATGACACAGGGTTGGTTGATCTTCCCACAAAAAAATGAATCGCTGGAATTGGAAGGACTGACTGCCGGTATCGACTCTATGTTACTACAAGTTAAGTATGATAATACTCTTTTAAGTAATAGCCTGAACAAAGCATTCGAGGAAGTTGGAACGCATCGATACAAATTGGATTCAACACTGGTGAATTATAATCATATCAAAAGATTAGATATCAAACCAGTGTTAGCCGTTCTGCCTGGTATAGAACCAGGTTGGAAACTCCCTGCACAACCGGTTATCCTTCCAGACACTCTTTCTGCATCATTAGACTACTATTTGCTGGTAAATGAGGATGAATTCAAACAGCTAAGGAAATATTTTGAGTATCCGGCAAAATTAACGGTAGATTATAAATATGAAGCCCAAAAGAAAGAAAAACAGTCAAAAGTGAAAATTTGTGACTGCCCGGATGATGCTCTGATGGAAGATAAAAATGACGTGATCGAAATAAAAAAAGACAGCCTGAATATACCTGAGTATGCATCGACACGCAAAGTCAGAAAACAACTGGTTGCTCATTTCCTGTCACAACGTAATGCCAACAAGTATTGTAAAGTAAAGCGAAATGATTTTCTCAGAATGCCTATCGCAGAAATACAACGCAGATTTACCTCCTGCCCTACCAATAACCCTTTTTTCGAAGTGTATAGTCTAAAGGATTTAAAGAAAAAGAAGATGATCTCTGATGTCGAATTAGATTATCTGATTGATTATTTCAAAGAGAAAAAGCAGGAACTGGATAAGGCAGCCCAAAAATCTTTCCAATCAAATGGTCAGACTTATTATTGGATTAGCCGTGAATTATTACCATAGTTATTAACCTGATAAATTCCATTCTATGATTTATCAAACGAAATTGGTCATACGTGACGAAGAACGGGATATAACAGATTTTATTTATCACTGTCATATCTCCCATCATAATGACCCGGATTTGGATAAGATGATTGAACTTCACATCAAAATATGTGAAGAGATAGGGAATCGGGAAGATCTTCCGATTGAAGGAGATCTGATCGCCCTAACGTTCAATTCAACCAATCATGACCAGTTCTTTTATGATTGGTTATTTGAGGGAGCTATGCACGATGGAGAAATACAGTTCATATACAACGAGGTTGAAATTGCTGATAATTTCCGTTTTTGGGATTGCTATTGCCTGGGCGTGGAAGAGAGTATGAGTGTCGGTGGCGCACCGATGCGTATAACCGTTTTCCTTTCACCAGGTATTATCAAACGAAATAATTTGGAGGCAAGGGAGAAGGTTTGGAAAGTGAGTAGTCCTTCCACTGATAAAAAAGTGGCGGACACTAATTATACTCAAGAAAGTAAAAAAGAAACTTCAAAAGAAAACGCTATCTTTGCTTCTAAGGGAAAGGCTACTATTGAAGATAATTCTTCTATATCCACAGCTATAGCTATAACTGTGATTCATATAAAACCACCTTTCATTCTGAAAAAAAAATTCCAAAACGAATATTATGAGTCGGAAATGAAAAAACAGTTGAAAATGCAAGAAGATGGCATTAATAGATTAACAATTTATGAATGGCTGAAGAATAGAGAGAATTATTTGGAACATGGAAGAGATAAATCATCCAATAATGCTCAACAAGATGCAAGGGAACGATATAGACAACATCGAATTGAAGAATTATATTTATTGAATCCAGATAAAGAAGAAGTAGAAATATCAAAGATAGTTAAAGATGAGCTTAATACATTAGCTTCTCTACATAATCCAGATCAAATAGCAGGAGGATATGCTGATGATGTTTCAGAAATGGGTAATGCTCGAATCAATTATTCTATTGGCAAGCAATGGGGAACAAAGAAACAAGGACGTGCCAAAAATCTTGAAAAAGATGTCCAGAAAGTGGTCAATGGCCCTCCTCCTATGACAGAAGAGGAACAAAAGCGAACAAAAATGAATGTATGTTTAACGAAAGAATTATTAATCCAAAATTAAGATATTATGTTTGAAAGATTTTTGGAAAACAGTATAAATAGCGAAAAGGTGAAAGATATTACTGATGTTAATATAAATCAGTACAAGAAAAATGCACCAGATAGCCTAATAAATTTATGGGAAGAAGCAGGATTTGGAATTTATTGTGATGGATTATTCCGTATTATTCCACCTTCAGATTATCAAGACATAGTTGACAATCTCTATGACAGGGATTATAACATAGCTTCAATACCTTTCTTGACTACTGCTTTTGGAGATATTTTTGCTTATATAAAAAACGATCAATTTGGAAACCTGTCTCTTATACACATCTCCGAGC
>ERZ1026975.873-NODE-873-length-16495-cov-4.915085_pt1 | contig 16495 bp, 18 predicted proteins | sample MGYA00519561_ERZ1026975 | MGnify/ENA primary metagenome ERZ1026975 (study PRJEB26926, sample SAMN06164672) | human gut metagenome | biome: ENVO:00009003; feature: ENVO:2100002; material: ENVO:00002003 | host: Homo sapiens | place: USA | collected 2012 ... | reverse complement strand
GCTTCCATCTTGAAGATATCGGGCTTGCCGTCGAGGCTGGCACCGTTGTGGGCTTCATCGGACGAAACGGCGCGGGAAAATCGACCACCTTGAAATGCCTTGAAGGTGCGGTGCACCCCGATGGCGGAACCATCGAATACTTCGGGAAGCCGTACCTGGGAAACGAAGACACCATCAAGGAGCAGGTTGGGTTCGAACTCAACAGCGCAGACTTCTATCGCACCAAGCGGCTCTCGCTCATTGCGAGCATCACGAGCAACTTCTATGCGAATTGGAGTGACGATGCGTATGCTCGCTATTGCAAGCTCTTCAACCTCGATCAGAAGAAGCGCATCATGGATCTGTCCCAAGGTATGCGGGTCAAGTTCGCACTCGCACTCGCTCTCTCTCACAACGCAAGACTGCTCATCCTCGATGAACCAACCAGCGGGCTCGACCCTGCTTCGCGCGAAGAAGTGCTGGATATCCTTCTCAAGCTGGCCAGAAGCGAGAACGTAGGCGTGCTGTTCTCCACGCACATAACCTCCGACCTCGAAAAATGCGCGTCCAACATCCTCTATATCGACAACGGGAACATCATCGGCAAAGGGAGCCTTTCCGAATTCAAGGATCGCTATCGCGTTGCACCGCTCGACGCCGCGCAACGCGCCGACACACCGATCTGCGGAATACGCGAAACCGCCAACGGAACGAGCGCTCTTGTCCCTGCCCGATCAGGCATCGGTGACCCTGCAACGCTCGACGACATCATGACCCACACTGCACGAAAGGCAACGCTATGAAAGCTGCACTTTTGAAAGAACTCCGCCTCGTCGTGCATCCTTCGACCTATTTCATCGTGGTACTCGGAGCGCTCGTGCTCATACCATCGTGGATGTATGGCGCCATTTTCATCTACGGGGTCCTGGTCGCCTTCTTCAACGGAATGAACGCCCGCGAAATGCACGACCTCGAGTACTCGTTCTCCCTCCCGCTGTCTCGCACCAGCATGACAAGGGCACGTATCCTTACCATGATAGGGATCGAAACGATCATGCTCGCTATCATGGTCGCCTTCATCGCGCTGCGCGGCCCTCTGGGAATCAACGCGATCACCCCTCCTTCTGAAGCAGTGGGAACAGCGGCGAATCTCTATCTTGTTGCGCTCGGATTCATCACTTTCGGCATGTTCAACCTGGTCTTCTACCCTTTGTATTATCGCAATCCGCTGAAGGTTGGATTGCCTTTCATCATCGCTTCTATCCCTGCCGCGCTTTGCATTACGGCAACGGTGGTGCTTCCTTATCTCCCTGCCGCGAACGCTGCGTCCTTTGGTATCGCTGGCTTCAATGACCCAAGTGCTCAACATTGCGCGCTTGCGGCAGGACTTGTGGTCTTCATCGTTTGCAATGTTGTCGCCTGTAAGCTTTCAGCATGCTCATTCACCCACTTCGATGCCTAGCGAAAACAACCTCCTTCCCATCCATCCTTTTGCATTTCAATAGAGCATGGATGCATCTCCGCGAGGCGCGCTCTCCTTTCTCTGCGGGCGGGTCTATACTTTCGCCCAGAAAGGAAGACTCATGAAGATTGAGATCGAAACAGACCGATCGCTCGCGGAACCCGAAGTGCTGCTCCGCTGCGCTGCTGTCGACGAATCCATCGCGGCTATCGTCGCAAGCCTGCGCATGCATGATCGAAGACTCAATGGCACTGTGCAAGGAGAAACCTGTGCCGTTCCTGCAGGCGAGATACTCTACATCGAATCCATCGACGGCAGATGCTTTGCCTACTCAGCCACAACTGTTTTGGAAATGCCACTGCGTCTCATCGAGCTCGAGGAACGCCTTGCAGATGCCCACTTCGTACGCATCGCAAAGAACTGCCTCGTGAATCTTTGTCGTATAGCAGGGCTCAAACCCTACGTAGGCGGACGATTGCTCGCTCGTCTCGACAACAACGAAGAGATCGTGATCTCGCGCAAATATGCAAGCGCGATCAAGAAGTTACTAGGTGCCTAGGAGGGATCGATCATGAACAACAAGATCATCGATACCGAAAGAAAGACCCCCGGCGAGATCATGAAGATGCTCTGCATCAACTTCTCGATCGCCTTCACGCTCTTCATGCTGTTCTCCATGTTCTTCGGCATGATATACGCCGATGAAGAAGCGAGAGCAGGCATCATGTACTGTTGGACCATTGCGGGCGCGATGCTTTTGGCAGTTGTCTTGCAGCTCGTATTCTTCACGCCGCTCCTCATCCGCCGTCTCAATTACGGTGCGCGCATCGCATTGTTCGGCGTGTGCTTCTATGCGGTCCTTACACCGCTCGCGATCGCCTTTGGTTGGTTTCCTGCTGAACTACCCGACGCGTGGCTGATTTGGAGCCTTACGTATGTTGCGATACTCGCCTTGAGCAGCCTACTCTTCACAGGACTCTATCGGCGCGAGACGAAGCTTTTGAATAAGCAGCTCGAACGCTATAAATCCGAGACAGCGAAGCGTCGCAAGTAGCTGAGGGTCCGATCAGGAAAAGAGCACCGCTAACGAACGTCCACTTAAGAGCTTCATGGTACGTAAGCTCCTAGCTCATCTATACTGATGCACGTGGATAAGATCGATAAAGACAGACGCGTTCTCGAAGCCATGGGGAGCATCTATTGCCAAGGCAATCACTCCGATGTTCAAAAAGATGAAGGCGGAATGTGCCAGGAGTGCCGCACGACCATAGAGCAGACGCTTTCCCGCGCGGCTTCGTGTCCATACGGGCACGAAGGCAACTGCCAAGACTGTGAAACACACTGTCAGCGCGGCGATGCTCAAATTCGCATCAGGGCCATCATGCGCTATGCCGCGCCCAGGATGATGGTTCGTCATCCGATCATGGCGCTCGAATACCTTCGCAAGAAACTGCGTGCTTGATGTTTCCTGTCGAAAAAGTGCGCTAAGACGCACCGTTCCTTCTCTTTGAATACCCCTGTCAGGCCATATAGCGCTTTCATACAGGAGTCTCTATGCTCTGTATCAGATTCGAAACATGGAAGCGATACAATGAAGAAACGCTATTTCGACAAAGGAGTCTATATGAATCGCTTGAAAGATAAGGTCGCCATCGTCACAGGATCCACGAGTGGTATCGGCAAGGGCATCGCAAAGATGTTTGCTGCTGAAGGCGCGCGTGTTGTCGTATGCGGCCGCCGTGAAGAGCGTGGAGCAGCTATCGTCAACGAGATCCAATCCGCAGGCGGCGAGGCAATGTATCACTTCCTCGACGTAACCAAGCCTGAAACCGTCGATGCGCTTCTTGCCGACACGGAGGCAGCCTGGGGCAAGGTCGACGTGATGGTGAACAACGCAGCCGGCATGGCCCTTAAGGATGGTCGCGTGGACGAGATATCACTCGAAGACTGGGACGCGGTCTTCGCCAGCGACATCCGTAGCACATTTTACTGCACGAAGATCGCCTTGCCCTACCTCAAGCGTAACGACAAGGCTTCCATCATTAACATCGGATCTATGGCTGCTTGCAGCGGCGATTTAGGCTCAACTGCTTATGCTTGCGCGAAGGCGGGCGTTGACATGCTCACGAAATACACTGCACTGCAATATGGCAAGGACGGCATTCGATGCAATTGCGTGCGTCCAGGTCTTATCATCACCGAAGAAAACGCCGACAAGGTACCCGACATGCTGAAGGATATTTTCCTTGATAACATCGAGGTTACCCGCTATGGCTCGCCTGATGATATTGCTGCCATGTGCGTATACCTTGCATCCGACGAAAGCGAATATTTCACAGGGCAAGTCGTTACGGTAGATGGCGGCTTGAATGCCCATGTTCCTACCGTTGCACAGTTCCGTGCGCTTGCATCACGCACGTGGTAGATGTTTCGACACAGAAATGAAGGTGCGTCTTCGTTTTGCTGATGCGCAACAAGGACGCACCTTACCAGCGTTTTACTAGTATCTAGCCCATCATGAAACCTTTCGAACACTACATCTACATTCTGGAATGCGGGGACGGCAGCCTTTACACGGGATACACCACCGATGTCGAGGCGCGCGTTTCCGCACATCAAGCTGGCACTGGTGCCAAGTACACGAAATCGCACGCGCCCGTACGCTTGATCGCGCAAGCCCGCTTCTATTCGAAAGAACGTGCCATGAGTGCCGAAGCGCACTTCAAGCAACTCGACCGCGCGCAAAAAGACGCACTGCTCGCTAAAGCTAACGATGCGCCCTTGGAAGATATCCTTAGAAACAAGCTTCCTGGGTTCGGCGAAGACACCGCTAGCGAATTCGTCTGCCGCAGCTTGGAAGCGAATGTCGATCTGGATTACCGCGCTTTCCATTCTCGACTCGTACCAAATGTGGATCCCAAGACCATCGCAGGCATTCGAACGCCCGCACTTCGCAAGATAGCCAAAGAGCTCGCTAAGCGCGACGACGCTAACACGTTTCTGCGCGCGCTTCCCCATCGGCTCTTCGACGAGAACCAAGTACATGCCTTCACGATCGGTGCAGAGCGCGACTACGACAAAGCGCTCGAACTCTACGAGCGCTTCCTTCCCTTCGTGGACAACTGGGCAACCTGCGATCAGCTTCCTACCAAAGTGTTCGCGAAGCGCCCTGGGGAAACGCTTGACCAGATCAAGCGCTGGCTCGCTTCAGATCATTGCTACACGATCCGCTTTGCCATGGGCATCCTCATGAGGCTCTATCTTGACGAACTGTTCGAGCCCCGCTTTTGCGAATGGGTCGCAGCTACGCGCATGCCCAACAGCAAAGCTCATCCCGCCACCGAAGACGATATCTACTATGTGGATATGATGCGTGCTTGGTATTTCGCTGAAGCACTCGCAAAGCAGGAAGCCGCTGCGCTTCCGTATTTGGAGCGCCAAGGTGATGAAGCCCTGCTCGATGAATGGACGCGCCGCAAAGCGATCCAAAAAGCTATCGAGAGCCGTCGCATCGCTGCCAGCATGAAGGACTATTTGCGCACGCTACGCTAACAGGGTACGCGCACGGTTCAACCTTCTTGCAAGGAATGCAGCGATCCACCCGCGCTCTCTTCTTTCGCTCACAACCACGATGTCGAAGCGATCGCGCTTGCCCACCATGCCGAAGCGATCGCACTTGCTGCAACGATACGCTCTCGAAACCGATCTAGCGTCTATAAGCTTCCTGGACAACAGGCGGAAGCTCGTCGAAACGAACCTCTTGCCAACCGATCACGCCCTGGATCGGTCGCTCCTGCAGTTTGAGGTAGCGCCCTTCGGTAAGTTCTCGTTCAGTACCGAACACCACGTTAACTTCTGCGCCATCTTCGGTGTACGCCGGAAGCGAATACTTATACGACATTCCTCCGTTTAGCTTGATGATGCCCTTATCAGGTTCGATCTGTTCAACCTTGCTATTATCGACCTGTGTGTAGCAGGTGCGCTCTCCCCCAAAGAACCCAGCGCCAAGAAAAACCAAAGCGACTACGATAAGAGCAAGGGAGAACAAAGGCATGACTCTGGTTTTCATGATGCCTCCATCGGGTCGAACATTCCACTTGTTTCAAGCTTAGGGGCCTACCATGAACGCTGCCATTCATCTTCCTTACATAAAGAGAACAATCTTGTAAGGATCTTGGGGCGGTGAAGCGCCCGGCAAGCGAGATTCCTCGTCGCTCCTCTGAACCCTTTCATCGCTTCGTTATTAGGCTTATTGCAAGTCATTAACAACTGGTCGCTGACCGGCGATCTCAACAAAAAGAGCGCTAGGCTAAATAGGTGTTGCAGCTTCTTCTGCAGCAATTCAAGCAAGACACAAGAGAGAAGGAATCTATCATGACTCTCGAAATACCAAACGAACGCCAAGACGAACGTGAAGAACATCTTCATGAAGAAGAAAAGGCCAAGCACATCAAAGACCGTCGGGGCGAATACTACCAAGAGCGTCGTGAAGACCTGAGCCACGATGCTGATCGTTATGATCGCACATTGCGCGACGAGATCCATTTCGCCGAAAAGGGTGAACGACGCGAACAGAATGTTGCCGATTCCGCAATCAAAGAGACCGTAGACACCGAACTTCGTAACGAAGATTAGGCTTTCTCAGGAAGACGTCATGCTCGATCGCGCACGAAAATATCTCTCGATCATCCTACAGATATTCGTGCGCGACTTGAAGCGGCTCGTTGTCAATCCAGTCGCCTGCATCATCTTGGCGGGCGTCTGCATCCTGCCCGCGCTCTACGCCTGGTACACCATCGAAACGATGTGGGATCCTTACGCCAACACCGGCTCGATCAAAGTGGCGGTGGTAAATGAGGACAAGGGTGCCGACTCAAACTACACCGGCAAGATAAACATCGGTCAGGAAGTGGTCGATGAACTTCACAGCGATCACGAACTCGATTGGCAGTTCGTCTCAAAAGACGAGGCCATGGACGGCGTTTACTCGAGCGAATACTACGCAGCGCTCATCTTCCCTGAGAATTTCAGCGAAGACTTCATCAGTGTCTTCAGCGGCAATTTCACCCAACCCAAGATCGAATACTACGTTAATGAGAAGCTTTCTGGTTCAGGAACGAAAGTCACCGATTCGGCTGCTTCCAAGATCGAGACCACGATCGATGAATCGTTCGTCTCTCAGGTAAGCGACAAGGTCGTTGAGATCGCGCAACGAACGGGCGGCGCAGTGCACGATAAGAGCGAACAGTCCACGTCGCTCTTATCCCACAGCGTTGAAGAAGCAAGGAACGCGATCAGCCAAAACCGCACGATGGTGAACGACCTCACGCCTACGATCGATAGCTCCATTCACTCGGTAGATTCTTCGAACGATCTGCTCAAGAAGCTTGTTGCCTCGCTGCCCGCACTCGATGCCCGCCTCGATTCCGCTTCCACTTCGCTCGAGAACATCCGCAAGACGCTCAACGACTACAGCGCAACGCTTTCAGCGAAAGTTACCGAAAGCGCGCTCGCGCTCACACAAGCAGCCGTGGACATCAATCTTGCTTCAGCCCAGATCGCAGGCGATATCCAAACAGCAAAAGCCAATGTCGATACGGCCCTTGCCGAAGCGCGCGAGCTTGTCAGCTATAACAACCAATTGCTCGAATCGCTGCGCAACTCCCCTGTTGCCTCTACCGACCAAGTGCAAAAGGCCATCAGCGACATCGAAGCACAGAACGCAAGCCTCTCTTCTACCATCACCTCGCTCGAGCAGCTCGCAAACCAGCTCGACAACAATGCGCAAGCGGTCAAGAATGCCACGGATACCGTGGCCAACGTAGCAAAAACAAGTGCGGATAACCTTCAAAAGAGCGCGAAGGATTTCCAGATCACTATCTTGCCCGAGATCGACACGAGCCTCGACAGCCTCGCATCAGCGATCGGAACCTTGCGGGGCGCGACCGAATCGCTTCGCACGCTCTTCGATCAAGAGAGCACGCTCTTAACGCAGCTTGCCTCGATGCTCGAACAGTCGAAATCCATCTGCGCAGAAGTGGGTCTCTCGCTCGAAGCGCTAGAGAACAACCTCGAATCAACCTACACCGATCTTCGCTCGCTCCAGAATTCCGCCTCGTTCAAAGAACTCACCACCCTGCTTGGCATGAATCCCGATGATGTTTCTTCGTTCATGTCTTCTCCGGTAAAGCTCGATACGGTCACGCTTTACCCCGTCAACCCTTACGGCTCGGGCATAGCGCCTTTCTTCAGCAACCTGGCGCTTTGGGTGTGCGGATTCATCCTCATGGCCATCGTGCGTCTCCGCGTCGATCCAGTAGGCTTGCCAAGATTCTCGGCAACGCAGGCCTATTTCGGACGCTGGCTTTTTTACGTGAGCATCGGCATCATTCAGAGCCTCATCATCTGCATAGGCGATCTGGTGTTGGGGATCCAATGCGAAAACCCTGCCGGGTTCATCGGAGCAGGTGTGCTGGCCGGTTTCGTTTACGTGAACTTGCTCTACGCACTCGCGTACAGCATGCGCCACATCGGAAAAGCGCTTGCGGTGGTTTTGCTCGTCTTGCAGATTCCCGGATCATCAGGCATGTTCCCCGTCGAAATGATGCCCGAATTCTATCAGGTGCTCAATCCGCTCCTACCTTTCACTTATTCGATCGACGCGATGCGCGAAGCTATTGGCGGCATGTATGGAGCGCACTACCTTATCGATATGCTCATCTTGGGCGGCTGCTTCATTCCTGTTGGTCTATTCATCGGGCTTATTGGCGTTCATTTCGGTTATAACGTGAACACACTCTTCGATGCGAAGCTCTCCCAAACTGAGCTATTCGCTTCCGAATCCGTGCCCAAAGGTGCCCAATGGTTCCGCTTGCGCCCCGTGCTGCTGGCACTCATGCAAACGAAGCAATACCGCGAAAAGATCATCGCACGCGCCATGAGGTTCGATACAAGATACCCGCTGCTCATGAAGATCGGCTGGATCGCCCTGTTCGCGATGCCCATCCTCATGCTTGCTACGCTCATCCTCTTCGAAGGCTCTCCTAACGAAAAGCTCATCCTGCTCTCCTGGTTCATTCTCGGTACGCTCATAGTGGCTGGATACCAGATCATCATCCTGTTCCTTCATGCCGATATCCAATACCAGTTCAAACTTGCGCAAAGCGAACCAGCCTCCGATGCAGGGAAAATAGCGCAGCTTGAAACCCACGAGATGCCCGAACCGCTCCTGCGAAGCGGAGGTGGAACAAGCGATGCATAATATCCTCGCCATATTCAAGAACGATGTGCTCGCGCTCAAGACGAGCGTGATCGCCGCGATCGTCGCGATCGGTCTCATCCTCGTTCCGCCTATGTACGCTTGGCTTACCACGCTCGGCTTCTGGGATCCTTATGCCAACACCGGCTCGATCAAGGTGGCCGTTGCCAATGAAGACGAGGGCTATTCTTCGGCTCTTATCCCGACCAAGATAAATGCGGGCGACCAGGTCATAAGCGCGCTGCACGAAAACGACAGTTTCGACTGGATATTCGTCAGCGAACAGGAAGCGGTCGATGGCGCTCATTCGGGCGAATACTATGCAGCGATCGTCATCCCTAAGGACTTCACGAAGAACCTGATGACCGTTTTCAGCGATCACGCAACCAAAGCGGAGATCACCTATTACACCAATGAAAAGGAGAACGCCATCGCACCGCGCGTTACCGCCGAAGGAGCTACCGAGCTACAGGACGAGATCGACCAAACCTTCACGAAGACGGTCGCGAATATCGCACTCTCAACAACGAGCAGCCTTACCGATTTCCTCAACGGCGACAACATCATGAACTATGCTTCGCTGCTCCTGCATGAACTCGACAATGCCGTCGAAGACCTTGATGCCGCACAGCTCGAAGTGAAGGGCCTCTCCTCCATGGTCGGCGACAGCGCAACGCTCCTTGCGGGAAGCAGCACGCTTCTTGGTAACACGAAAAACGCCACGAACACCACCAACGAGCTCCTTTCCGAAGCCTCAAATGGGCTCTCATCAGCCGATGAAGCACTCGGCAACATCTCCGATGAAGTGAATGGCGCGATCACGTCGAACGCGGCCAGCTATGACGAACTTTCGTCCGCGATCAATGCCGCCCTTGATTCTGCGAGCCAAGACCCTGCCGCCACCGAGCAACTGCTCAGTAGCATTTCTGGCTCCCTCGCTTCTACCAAAACACTGTATGAGCAGATGAAGAACGACCTGCAGGCCGCAGGCGTTTCCGGCACCGCACTCGATACGATCGATGCTGCCATTGCCACACTCGATCGCTTGCAACAAGCTGTTGATAGCGCAAAGACCGATGTGAGCACGATAAGCACGACAACCGCAGATGCGCGCACCAAGATCAACGAAGAGCTCGCGAACGCGAAGAAGGACATCACGGAAATGAACTCTTCGCTCGAAGAAACGCTCAAGCAGCAAACAGCGAACTTGGCCTCAGACCTTTCCGCACTCAAGTCATCAAGCGTCGAGCTGAGCGATTCGCTCACCGAAATATCCAACAACCTTTCAGGCACAGCGAGCAATCTCTCGGCGAACATGGAAGCGCTTCAAAGCTCCCTCGATAACACCGCGAACGTGCTTGGCACGATCAAGAGCAACCTCGCTAAAACACGAGATGACCTTAAAGCAGCCATCAGCACAAGCAACATCGATGAGATCCGCAAGATCATCGGCAACAATCCTGAAGCCATCGCTGCGTTCCTGTCTGCCCCGACCGTTCTTGAGAAGCACCCCGTCTACGAGATGAAGAGCAACGGCGACACGATGAGCGCCTTCTATTCTTCGCTCTCGCTCTGGATCGGTGCGATCTTCCTCGTTGCGCTCACGAGCGTGAATCCCACGAAGCGCAGGCTCGAAGGTCTTAAAGACGTGAAACCTCACCAGGTCTACCTGGGTCGCTATGGCATCTTCGCATGCATCGCTATCCTGCAAGGGATCGTGCTCTGCATCGGAAACGTCTTCTTCGTGGGTGTTCAATGCGAGCACTTCTGGCTTTATCTGTTGGCATGCATATTCTGCGCGATCGTCTTCTCGAATATCGTCTACACGCTCACGACCTGTTTTGGGAATGTGGGTAAAGCTATCGCGATCATTGGGCTTGTGATGCAGCTTGGTGGATCGGGCGGCATCTTCCCCATTCAGATGTCGGTGCCCTTCTTCCAAGCGATTTACCCCTGGCTGCCCTTCGCTCATTCCATGGAAGCATTCCAAGGATGCATTGCAGGTATCTATGGCATGCAGTATTGGATCTCGATGCTCTGCTTAGGTGGATTCTTGGCCGTCTCGCTCGTGTTCGGCCTCGCGCTGCACAAGCCCCTCGCAAAGCTCAACAGCTTCGTTGTGAAGAAGCTCGACGAAACCCAGCTGCTTTAATAAGCCAGTATCGCTCGGGCTGGCTTCTGCTTTCCATGAACTTTACCCAAAGAGAAGGAGTCACTTGCCACCTTCAAGATAATGGCCGATAATCCTCTCACGCATGAATCAGACGAAACATGGAGGAGGTGAGGCTTATGACGAAGAAGCGCAGCAAACGTACGCGGAGCAAACGCAAGCACCAGCACGCACCGAAAGGCAACGTGGTGTGGAAGCAAACTGCCGAAGAAGCAACGCTCGCAAACAAGCCCTACATCAATGCTTACGCATGTGGGCACGGAGTGCAGGGCGATACGAAATACAATCGCACTAAAGAAAAACGCACATGGAAACGCAATCTTCAGGAAGGAGCCTCTCGGGGCTCCTTCCTTTTTCTTGCTAAATTATCGTTTTCGTAGCTTCTTGATGAGGAAAGCTCCTGCGGCTATCGCGCCGATCACACCGAGCGTACGCTTGCCGTTGTATTTCACGAATGCTTTTGCATCAACACGTTCAGTCAACCCATAGATATCCGTATTTGGGGATAAGAATCCTCTTTACAAAGAGACGATGCAATATATAATTGTCATGCAAGATATATATTGCATTCTCTCAAAGGCGGTATTTCTATTGGAAAACGGTAAGAACGAGCGCATGAAGCAAGCGCGCATAGATGCGGGGCTCTCTCAGCAGCAACTTGCAGACGCAGTTGGCGCAACACGGCAGACCATCGGACTCATCGAAGCAGGCCGCTACAACCCCAGTCTCAAGCTCTGCACTGCCATCTGCAAAACGCTCGGTAAAACACTTGACGATCTATTCTGGGAATAGGAGAAGACCATGAACTTGATAAAACGATACAACCAGATCATGGGCCCAAAAGACGAACGACTTGAAGCCGAAGAGAACAAGAGCATGAAGGTGGGTGGCATCATCTTATTGATCGGGTCGGTGCTCAGTCTCTATTATGCGATCATGCTCGACCAGGTATCCTCCACCACCGATCAGCCCATCTTCACCGCGCTTGGAGAGAAGCTCATTCCCGTTCACCTGCTGCTCGTATTGACCATTCTCGTCGCTGGCGTTGTCTCGCTCACGATGCAAACAAGGGCAGGCTACTTCTCCAGCCACAAGCGCTTTGCCGAGGTCGATCAGGTCCCATGGGACTTCGTTGCCCTCTTCGCGCTCTTCTGCGGTGCAATAGTTGGCATCCTTACCTGCGGCATGCGTATCGTGGCAGAGGTTCAGATCGTCGGCCTCGAAAACGTAGCCTGGATGGGAGATCTTGCGATCGGCGTCATCTTCTTCATCATGGGTTTCTTAGTGGGCTTCGCAGCTATCACGCTCACCATTCACGATGCCATCAAGCGCCGCCGCGCACTCGAAAGCGAGCTTGAAGACTAATGCACGATCATCGCCTAACCGCTTCAGAAACGAGTGATCGCTCTTGACATTGACGTTACGTCAAACCCTACGATGCATCTGGGAGGTGAGCCATGGACAGCACAAACGCATACGCACACCAGAAAAACTGGGTAGGAATCGCCGAGCTCGCTCAGGCAGCAAGCGTGAGCACACGAACGCTTCGCTATTACGAAAGCTGCGGGCTGATCGCGCCCGCTCGAGCTGAAAACGGATATCGCATATACACCCCTTCTGAGGTTAAGCGCCTTGCGCAGATTCTTTCCATGAAGTGCTGCGGACTTCCTTTAGCCACCATCAAACAGTTGATGTCAGATGGCGAAGGAAACATTCGTGATGTTCTTGAAGATCATCTCCGCACCTTGCAGGCGCAGGGCGCATCGTTGGAGATGGCGATCACACGCACAAAAGCCGCGATCGCCGCGATCGGAAGGATCGAAGAAATGGATGTCAAAGATGCATTCGAGAAGATGAAGGAAGAAGGTCTTAAGAACTTCGAAGACACGTATGGCAAAGAAGCGCGCGAACGCTATGGCGATGCAATGATCGACGCATCGAACGAGCGCATGATGGCCCTTACCAAAGATGAGTGGGAGGCAAAAGAACTACTCGAAGATGCTATAAAGATTCAGCTGAGAATAGCCCTTCAGACGCAAGACCCGCAAAGCGAGGCAGCTCAAGAACTTGCGCGCATGCATGAGAAGTGGGTCGTGATTCACTGGGGCAACGGTTACAAAGAGCAAGAATACCTCGGTCTTGTGCAGGGATACCTCAACGATCCGCGCTTCGTTTCGTATTACGATTCCGCCGCCGGCGAAGGCGCGACCGAATTCCTCGTGCAAGCGATCGAATCCGCCCATAAATAACAATATGAATGAATATTCTGAGGGTACGATCAAAGTCATCCGCATGTGGACACGCTACGAAGAGCTATGAGGCTGAACATCATTCGCTCTCGAGCAAAGCAAGGCGAAGTTGGCCGACATAAGGAGCAGCTTCAGGTACGAGAAGCCCTGCCTTCACCGCGAGCATAGTGATCGTTTCATCAGCGCGAATACACGCTTGCGCAGCAGTGCCCGTTTGAGCGTTGAGCCCGCTCGGGCAATCAACGGCGATCAACCATGCGCCCTCACCTGTACCCTTGCCGCTGCATTCTGGCTTGCAGCCACAGACCTCGTTCGCGAGCGCAATCCAGCTCGCATACGGTTCGCGCACCTCACTGTGTGAAAAGCCCGTTCCGAGGATCGCATCGACTACAACGTCTGCGCGTTTGAGCTCCTCCTCGATCGCGCCTCGGCCGAGATCAACTTCTACACGAAACGATCCAGTCTCTTCCGCTTTCAAGGCAGCGGTCTTCGCTGGCTCAGCTTTTATCTCAGCCGCAGGAGCTCTCGTAATCAAAACCACGTTGTAGCCCTGCTCCGCAAGATCTTCGGCAGCTACCCAGCCATCGCCGCCATTGTTGCCTGACCCTGCCAATACTACAATGCGCGAACCAACAGGAGCGTGCTGGCAAACCGCCTCGGCAACCGCCTTCCCTGCGCGCGTCATGAGCGTGTAGAGTGATGTCCCCTCTTGCGCGATACACTGCTCGAGCGCGACCACCTCAGCAACATCCATCACTGGCACAGGCTTTGCATCCTCTAATGCATCATCCAGCCCAACGACCAGCACTGCACCATCTTGACCCTTCTGCACCTTGATCAGCTTTGTCATCTCTTTCGCACTCCCCTTCTTCAACCTGCATCATCTCGATCGTACTTTGTCTACGTTATTCCTTCAACGTACGAGTCATCCACCATCCAACAAGAGAACCGATCGCCACAAGAACAACTCCGGACCAGAACAGAGCATCGGGCATCACACCCAAGATGAGCGCGCTCGCCAAGCTTGAAAAGATGGGTGCAAAGTATGAAATCACCGAAAGGACGCGCATTTCACCACCGTTGATCGCGCGATTCCACAGTGCATAGCCAGCCGCAATGGCTGCAGTCACGCACACAAGCGGGATGCACGAGGTCAGCTCAAATGCAGTTTCGGGCACGGTTGGTTTTGTTAGCGCAATCAAGACCCAAAGTGCGGCAGCGGTGAGTGTGAAGAAATAGGCTGTCGAATTACTACCGCAAGCCCATCGCGGCGTTGCGACCGAATAGATGGCCCAAATGATCGATGCGCTGATCGCAAGAAGATAGGGCCACAAGCTGCCGGTGAAGAATGGTGCGCCGGCCAAAAGGCTTGATCCACCCACTGCGAGCACGATGCCTGCCGTAACAAAAACTGCTCCTGGAATAACCCGAAACAGAGCTGGAGCGCGTCCTGACTTGCGAGCAACAGCCCAGAACAATACGGTGAGTGTTGGCCAGAGGTAATTCAGGATGCTGACTTCAATAGCCTGAAAGCTATCCTGAGCAAGACCCACCGCGAATGCCATGAAGAGCTCGTAGGTGGCAAAGAGCACCCCACCGATCAGCAAATAGCGCCGAGGTATCTTCTTGAGAGGTGTCGGCTTATCAAGAAGGAACAGGAACACCGCTCCCAATGTGTAAATGAGCGCTATTCCTAATTCAGGACCATAGTTGACCGTGGTCAACCGCAGAAATCCTACCATCAGCGACCAGCAAAAGATCGCACCGATCCCCGCTATCAAAGCCTTCTTATGCACAGACACCTCCTTTTCAGCTGCGATCAAACATACGCGAATGGAGCACTCATCAATAAGAGTATCACTAGCCCAAAGATCGAGCTGAAAAGCAGGTTATTCAGCAAAAAAGTCTCGAACGCCTAAATTGCAGACCACAAGATAGTCTTCAGTGATCTCTTCTTTTGAGCATAGTAGTCAGAACCAACGACCCTGCCCTCTCCTAAGGACAGCCTGGTTAAATCTGTTGCGTACGGCTCATGATCACCAGCATTGCGATCATGAGAACAAGTCCTAGCCAGTCTGCTCCTGTAAATGAAGTGCCGAGCAATGCAGCGCTAAGAATACACGCGCTTGCTGGTTCAGCAACCCCTAGCAAGCTACCTTTAACAGGACCGATATGCGATGATCCCCAAAGATACATGCCAAATGCTGCAAAGGTTCCCAATACTCCAACACCGCCAATGAGGACAACCCACCCAAAAGCATCAATATTCAAAAGACTGGCTTGAGCTTCAGAAGCCACACCTAGACAGCCTGCACAGAGATAGAACACAAGCGCGATCACTGCACTCACTGCAATCCCGCATCCTATCACCACAATGCTCGCATACCGTGAGTATTGTTGTTCAGGAATAACCAGATAAGCTGCCTCAGAAAGAGCATTCACCAAGCCCCAAATAAGCCCCGCAAGAGGGATCATCAGCGCAAGCGGATTCCCTTTCGTTGCGATCAACCACGTTGCCGTGAGCGCCAAAAGAATCGCTACGACCTCGATCGCTTTTGGGTGTCGTTTGAATCGTACGCATGCGATGATGAGCACGAAAACACTACCCAGCATCTGAAGCACGGTCGCAGTGCCTGCATTCGTAAGTCCTGTTGAAACAGCATAAGTGGCTTGGCTCGCAAAAAGCGCACCACCAAATAGAACAACCACAAACGCATCTCGTCTATGGCTCATCAATCTTCGCAACTCAGCAGAATAGCGCACGAACAAGATCAGCAAGAAAAGGACTGAAGCAGTGATAGATCGCACACAGGTAATGGTTAGAGAATCAAGAGCATAAGCCTCATGAAGATGCTGAATGCAAACGCCCGATAAGCCCCATAAACAAGCGCCCAGAAAGGTTACTAAAAGACCGACATAGTATTTTCGTCCACTGGTCATCAAAATGCTGTATAGCGCTGCGTGAAGCGTTGCCATTCAGAGAAAGCAAGCCTCAGCGAAGGCCATGCCGCTCATAAATCGATAGCATGCGTTGATAGAGCAGCTTATCCGCTAAATACTGCTTGAAGGTTGCAGATTTCTCTTTACCCTGGGTTTTTAGTCTCTCAATCTCAGCGGTCTTGAACTCGAGATCGTTCTCGATCTCTGTGAGCATTGACTCGAATTGTTCTAAGCGATCCAAAGTAACACCCCATCATGATCCGCTCGTTCTTGACGCAGATGAAAAGCGCGCAGCAGTGGTACCCGTAGAGGGACGATTTGCGCCTAAAAGGTAGTCTTGAGAAAAGAAATGCCAGTTGACTAGGCACAATAGAAAATAAAGAAATGCCCTGCATGAGCAGAACGCCCTATCCTCCCACGGACTACACCGCAGTACT
>ERZ1026975.865-NODE-865-length-16583-cov-4.768212_pt1 | contig 16583 bp, 10 predicted proteins | sample MGYA00519561_ERZ1026975 | MGnify/ENA primary metagenome ERZ1026975 (study PRJEB26926, sample SAMN06164672) | human gut metagenome | biome: ENVO:00009003; feature: ENVO:2100002; material: ENVO:00002003 | host: Homo sapiens | place: USA | collected 2012 ... | reverse complement strand
GAGCCTTATCGTCGGCAGCGTCAGATGTGTATAAGAGACAGCTGTCATGGTTCCTCCAGATAGCCCCGCGCGCAAAGCCAGCGCAGCGAGGGCTCACAGTTCTGATTTTCGATCGTATAATCCGCCGCCGGGCACTGCTCCGCCAGCGCGGCAAGGATATCCGGCATCGGGATCATGCCCTGCCCGAGCGCGTCGTGCAGGTCCCAGTCGCCGTCGTTGTTGTGCAGGTGCACATGGCGCAGCCACGGGGCCATCGGCGCGATCCAGTCCAGAGGCGGCGTTTCGCTCACGCGGGTATTGGCATGGCCAACATCGAGGCACAGGCCGAAGCGCGGGTCATCGACGCCCGCTGCGATCTGCACGAGCATGTCCGGCCCCGGCTCCATCACGTTTTCCAGCGCTAGGCAGAGACCGTCCGGGGCGTCCCGCAGAAATTCCCGCCAGAATTCGACGGACCGGGCCGTGAACCACTCCGGGAAATAGACGAGCGGGATATAGCCGCTGTGCACCACGATGCGCCGGATGCCGAGCGCCAGCGCCGCCTGCATGGTCTGCCGGAAGCGCAGCATGACGACCTCGCGCACGCGCGGGTCGATGGCGCAGGGCGACAGCTCCGCAAACGGCGCATGCAGCCAGAGAGAGCCGATCCCGCTGCAGCGCGCCCGCGCAGCCTCCATGGCCGCAGGTTCTTCCAATTTCCGCGCCTCGCAGAAATCCGTCAGCTCCAGCCCAAGGCCCCATTTCCGGGCCAGCGAAGCCGCATTTTCATCCATCCCGGAGAGGAATAACTTTCCCCGTAAACTCTGCATGCCTTCCCCTCACTTTCAAAGCCGCACTGCACAATTCAGCAATCGCATATCGTGCGGTGTTGCTCAAGGAAGCTCTGATTAAATCAGCAAGAGTGGATGGCGAGAGATTTTCTGTCAAGTCAAGGTTTGAAAAATGCAGGAATACTTTGTGTATTTCAAGTTTTTCAAACCGATGGATTGGCGGAAAATATCCGCCATCCACCGCAGATGATTTATTCAGAGTTTCCTCAAATATGATATCACAAAAAGCGGCGGATGCCAACATCAATCTCGATGCGGCATCCGCCATTTTCGCAGCATTCCCGCACCGCCGCAGAGCGGTACAGGAGCGCCATAGCCTTACTTACGGAGAGCGGCGAAGCGCATCAGCAGCGTTGCGACCTCTGCGCGGGTCGCCGTGCCCTGCGGCTCGAGGCGGCCGTTGTCCATACCACGCAGCAGGCCGACGGCAACTGCCCAGCGCACCGCTGCGAGCGCATAGGAGCTGACCTGCATCCCATCGGAGAACTGCGACAGATCATCGCGTGCGCCGGTGACAGCGCCGATCTTTTCCGCATAGCGGACGATCATCGTGACCATCTGCTCACGGGTCACCGGGGACTCGGGGTCGAACGCCGTGGTGGACACGCCGTTGATCACGCCGGCCGCATAGGCCCAGCGGACTGCATCGGCATACCAGGCATCGGCAGCGACATCCGCAAACGGGAGCGCCGCGGAGCTTGCCGGGCTGCCTGCCACGCGCCAGAGCACCATGGCGAACATCGCGCGGCTCATCTGGCCGTTCGGGCGGAACGTGCCGTCCTCAAAGCCGATGAACAGGTGGTTCGTGATGGCATAGTCCGTGCTGAGGTGATACCACTGCGCGGGATCAAGATCCGGGAAGGCGCGGCTCGGGCAGTTCGCACCGCCGTCACACACCGGGGCCTTGCCCGTCACCGTGACGACACACTGGCTGTAGGTGTGGTTGCTGTCGCCCGTCGTGAGGACGTAGACACCCTCGGTGTCAAAGTGCCAGGCAAACGTGCCGTCCGCGGCCGTCCTGCCGAGCAGCTCGCCGCCGCAGAAGATCTGCACGCCCTCTGCCGGAGCAACACCGGTTCCCATCTGGTACACCGTTGCCGTGAACGTCTCGCTCGCCGCTGCGGTGAGCGCGGTCTCGTGGAACCAGACGTTGTACTTATAGCCGTAGTAGCTGTCGGAGTCGGCCGTCGACTCATTGGCAAACACGCCGTAGATGCCGCCGGCCGTGACGGGGACCGTCAGCGGGGAGGACGTATCATACGCGCCGTTCACGAAGTAATACTGGCCCCAGTATGCCACTGCCGCATTGGCCGCGTTGAAGTCTTCCGGGCCAGTCAGGCTGCCGATGTAGCCATATTCGCTGACCGTGAGGACATAGTCCTCGCCGAAGCCCTGCTGCAGCGCCTCTGCGACCGTGCTGGAGGAAGAGACCTCCAGCGTGCGGTCGATCGCGCCGATGCCGTTCACGCCCGTTAGGCGGACCGTGACCGTCGCCTTGAAGGGCTTCTCCGTCACATGGACGCGGCACTGGCTGTAGGTGTGCAGCTCGTCGCCGGTCGTGAGCACATAGTCGCCCGCATGCTCAAAGCGGCAGAGGACCTTGCCGTTCTCATCGCTGACGCCCATCACATTGCCGTCCGCGTAGACCTTCACGCCTGCCTGCGGCACGGCGGTATTGCCCTGCATCTGGCAGACCGTGACGTCAAAGCCCGTCTCGGCCTCGACGGTAACGCTGCGCTCGTGAATCCAGACGTTGTACTTGTAGCCGTAGTTCTCGCCGGTCGTGTTCTTCTCGTTGGCGAAGATACCATAGACCGCGCCGTCCGTGACAGGGACCGTCAGCGGAGAGGACGTGTCATACGCGCCGTCGATGTAGTAATACTGACCCCAGAACTCAACGCCCGTATTGGCGGCGTTGAAATCGTCCGGGCCGGTCAGGCTGCCGATGTAGCCATAGCCGCTGACCGTGAGCGTGTAGTCCTCGCCAAGGCCCTCCTGCAGAGCCTCTGCCACGGTCTTATCCGACGTCGTGTCGAACGTGCGGTCCACTGCGCCGACGCCGTTCACGCCGGTCAGCACGACCGTGACCGTCGTCCTGACGGGAGGCTGATCGCCGCCCGGGTTCGGACCGTCCGTTCCGAGGACCGTCATGGTGGCGGAGACCTTCTGACCGGTCAGCTTGGAGAAGTAGTCGTCATACCATGCGCCGGACGTAATCTTCTTGGCATACTTGGCAAAGACGGCATGCTCCAGCACGCTCTCAACGGTGACGGACGTGTTGTACTTCGGCTGCGTCAGCACCAGATTCTCATGGGCAATGACGGCCGGATTGCTGGACTTGAACTTGTTATACTGCTCCTGACCGCCAACGGAGGAATAATCCGCCTGATCTCCGGCCACGATGCCAGCACCATGCGCGTCGCGGTAGTCATACAGCCACGTCAGGCCGCCGTTCTCGCCCGCAACGGCCTCGCGGAAGGCGTGCAGGCTCTTCGTCACGGCGTACTGCGACTCGTTCGCTCCGTCGTTCAGGCCGTCCCAGTAGTGAGCCTTGACCTGCTCCATGAGGTTCAGCGCATCGTCAAGCTCCGCCTTTGTCAGCGGCAGGACCTTGAGGGCGATCTGCTTCTGCACGGAGACGTCCTTTGTCTTGTGCTGCATGGTGACGGTCAGCGTCACCTCCGCCGCGGCCTCGCCGGGCACCGGGCGGTAGATATTGGCGCGGTAGGCGTTGATCTCGGCCACATCCGGATCGCCCGAAGTGACGATGAACTTATAATCGTCATAGTTCTCGATGCCGGTAGCGCGTGCCGTGAGGAGCTGGATGTCGCCGTTCACGGCCTCGGGGTCGATGACCTCGCCAGTCACAACATAGGTCAGCTTCGTGACGAGATAGTTCTCGTCAAGCTCCTTCTGCATCTGCTGGCGCAGCGGCTCGAGATCCTCGGCCGGGAGCGTCAGGCGGAAGCCCTCGGCCTGCAGCGAGCTCTCGTTGAGCTGGAACGTCAGGGTCGGATAGAGATGGACCTTCGTGTCAACGCTCGGGCGTGTGACGCGGCCCGTCAGGACTTCGCCCGCCGTGCTGCCCTCGATGGAGATCAGCTTGGAATCGGATGTCCAGGCGAACGTGACGAACGGATAAGCGCCGGTACGCTGCGGGAGCTGCAGGTCGGAGATAATCTCCGCTTCGCTTGTATTCTGATTGCGGATGGTATCGAACGTAACGGAGGCCGCCGCCTTTTCGAGGTAATCCCGGACGGTGTCCAGATCCCAGTTCAGGATGACCATCGCCGTGATATCCGCGCTGCTCTCGCCGCGCGTAAGCGTCAGCTCCACGCCGGAGACGCGGGCAAAGTGCGCCGCAAGGCCCAGCGTTGCGGGGTCCGCGTTGAAATAGGTGATCTTGCCGTCGGCCGCGATGCCGGTCGTCTGCGCCACATCCATCGGATAATCGAGCGCGCCGGGGTCCTTCACGGTGACGGTGATGCCGTCAAGGTTATTTCTGCTCAGATAGTTTTCCACATAGGTGCAGAGGTTCGTATCCGTACCGGGGACCGGATTCAGCGTGGACTTGCTGTCCAGCAGGGACTTGGCCGCCGTGACGAGCTCGTCGTTCTGCGCCTTCAGGGACTTCACCGTGATGAGGAAGGTCTTCGTCCCGGTCTCGCCGCCATAGGCCAGCGTCGCCGTCAGCTTCACATAGACCGTTCCCGTGGACGGGAGCGTCACAACGCCCTCCGGCGTGATGACCGCGCCGTTCGAGCTGGCCCAGGTGATCGTGCCGTCAAAGCCCTCGACCGTCGAAGCGAGCGCCAGCGTGCAGTTCTCGGTGACGAGCGTCGGCTCGACCGTGAGCTTTTCCGCCGCGCGCGCAATGGCCTCGGCCGCCGCCGTGTTGACCACATGCGTGCCGCCCTGCCATGCCAGCAGCGGATAGCCGCCGTTGCGACCGTCATCCTGGTGGAAGGCTTCATTGCCGAGCGCGAGAACGAAGGCAGTCTCCTTCATCTCCGCGGCGGTCTTGGCCGTCGCTTCGACATTGACGCCGTCCTTCGTGTTGCCGGTCGCAGCAGAGGCGGAGCCTTCGAGATAATAGCTGTTCCGAATTTCGGCCGCATATTCGCCGACGAGCGCGCCGCAGGAAGCGCCCTTGACGCTGCCGGTGTTATAGCAGTTCGTGACCGTGGGATCCGTGCCGCCGGTGTGCTTGCCCGCGATGCCGCCGGCGCAGGTCGCGCCGGTAACGGAGCCGGTATTGTAGCAGTTCAGGATCTGCACGCTGCCGTTTTCGGTGTAGCCGACGATGCCGCCGACATAGCCGCGGTTGTTGCTGCCGCCGTTGATTGCGCCGGTGTTATAGCAGCCCGTGATGGGCGCATAGCTCGCGCCGACGATGCCGCCGACCTTCGCGTCGGAATAGGCGCTGCTCAGCGTGCAGGTCACGCTGCCCTCGTTGCCGCAGTTCACGATCGCACCGCTGGCATAGACGCGCGCGGCGATGCCGCCCGTCACGCCGCCGTAGGAGGCCGCATTCGTGATGTTCACGCGGCTGACGCAGCCCTCGATACGGCCGTAGCTCTGGTTGGCGAAGGCGCCGATCGCGCCGTCGCCCTCGATCATACCGACAAGCGTGACATTCTTGATCACGCCGTCCGCGCCGAGGTAGCCGCACAGGCCCATCGCAGATTCGTAGGTATCGTCATTATCGCAGCTGTAATAGCCGCTGATCGTCTTGCCGTTGCCGTCAAAGATGCCGCTGTACTGCAAGTTGTACTTGCCAAAGCCGCCCCAGCGGTTGGCCTTCGGAGCCTCCGTGCTGTTGAGCACGAGGTTCACCATGATACGGGCGTTGATCGTCGTCTCACCGCCGTTGACCTTCGCGGCAAACCACGCCAGCTCCTCAGGCGTCTTGATGAGGTACCACGTCACGCCGTTTTCGCTCTTCGTCTCCGGTGCGGTATCGGAGGCCTTGCCCGTCCAGACATTGCTGCCCTCCTCGAGTCTGACCGTAACAGTCAGATCCTTGCCCGCGACCGTGAAGGAACCGGCCACATTCAGATAGCCGTCCAGCATGACGGCATAGGAATAGGTGCCGTCCGGCAGGCTGTAGACGCCGTTCACCGCCGTCTGCTCGCCGCCCTCGGCATGCGTCACGGAGATATCAGCGCCGCTCAGCGCGCTGCCGTCGTCCGCCTTCACGGTGGAAATGCGCACACTATGGCGCGCCGCCTGCTGCAGCGTGACATGCAGGCTGTCGTTTTCGCCCGTGACCGTCAGGCTGCCCGACGCGGTCTCGTAGCCGAACAGGCTCGCCTCATAGGTGTAGCTGCCCTTCGGCAGGCGCCATGCGCCGTTCACGGCGCTCCACTGCTTGCCATCGGCATCGCGGAGAACGAGCTTTGCCTCGGCCGGGGTCAGCGTCACGCTGACGGGATAGGTGCGGACCGAGAGGGTGACCGTGATGGTGCGGCCTGCGCCGTCGATCGTAAAGCTTCCGGTCACATCGTCGCACTCATCGCGCGTGACAAGATAGGTATAGCTGCCGGAGACAAGGCGATAGGTGCCGTCCTCCTCCGGGGTCTGCTCCACGTTCTGCGCATCGTAGACATGGACGGAAGCGCCGGTCATGTTGACGGAGAACGCCACGATGAGCTTGGCATCCGCATCCTGCCAGGCAAGGACGGGATAGCCGCTGTTCTGATTCTTCGCGTCGTTCACGAATGCGCCGCCGAGCTTCAGCACGGTGTCGAACGACTTCAGCTGCTCTTCCGTGAGGGCAGTCGTGTCGCCGGAGCCGCTGCCGATGGCCTGCGTGCCCGTGAGGTAATAGCAGTTCGAAACGGAGCCGCCGTTGTAGCCGATGAGCGAGCCCGCATAATTATAATTGCCCGCTGCCGCCAGTGTGATCGCACCGGCATTGTAGCAGGACGTCACGGTCGTGTTCGAATCCGTCTGGCCGAGAATGCCGCCGACGCGGTTGCCGGTGGCGGAGCCGACGTTATAGCACTCGCTCAGCGTAGTATAGTAGGCAGTGCCAACGATACCGGCCGAGAAATTGTTCGTACCATTGCTGATCGTGCCGAAGTTCGCGCAGCGCAGGACGGTCGAGCGCGCAGCGGACTTGCCGTTCAGACGGCCGACGATACCGCCGACATTCTGGCGTGTACCGGTGACCGTGGCATAGTTCGCGCAGGCCTCGATCGTGGCGCTGTCCGCCTGACCGGCGATGCCGCCGACATAGCCGCGGCCGGAGATGCTGCCGCGGACCGTCAGGCGGCGTACGGCCGCGCCGGTATCCAGGCAGCCGAACAGGCCGGCATAATCCGTCGTCTGCGAGACGAGCAGATTATCGATCGTGTGATACGCGCCGTCAAAGCTGCCCGCGAAGCGGCGGGCATCGCTGCCGATCGGCGTGAAGGCCACATTGCCCATGTCCAGATTGGCTGCAAGTGTCACATACTTTCCGGCAAAGGCATTGCCGGAGGCGACCTGCGCGGACAGATAGGCCAGCTCCTCGCCGTTCGAGATGAGATAGGGATCGGCCTGCGTACCGGTGCCGCCCGCAAAGCCGTCTGCCACCGTTCCGTCCCATTCGATGCCGGGGACCATGGTGACCTTGACCGTCGTGTCAGCCTCGCCGAGCGTGAACGTGCCGCGTGCCGTCTTATAGCCCGCAGCCTTCACCTGATAGGAATAGTCCGCCGGGAAGAGCAGGTAGGAGCCGTCCTCCTCGGCCTGCATAACCTCGTCGCCGTGCTTCACGGTAACGGCCGCCGTCATGCCCGCGGCAAGGCCCGTGATCGAGAACGCCGCCTTATGGCGTGCAAGCTCCGTCATGGTCACGGGGACCTCAACGGCCGTATCCGTCACGGTAAAGCTGCCGGTGGCCTGCGCATAGCCGAAGGCCTCGGCCGTATAGCGGTACTCGCCCGCCGGAACGCTGGCCTTGCCGTCCGTCACAGCATAGGAAGCATCCGCGCTGTCCGTCAGCGTAAAGGCCGTGCCTGCAGGCGCGCCCGTGAACGTGACGCCATAGTACGTTTTGCAGCTGAAGTCCTTCAGATAGAGCGTGTCATCGTTCTTATCGCTGCTGTAGTCCTTGGAATACCCGATGGTCACGACGTCATTCGCCGCGACCTCCATCGTGTAGGTCTGAAAGGACGTCATCGCACCAGAATACGAAGCCTTGCTGGACTGCGTCAGGTTCGTTCCGTTCTTTGTGACCGCCATGTAGTCGTATTTGGACTCACTGGAGACCTTATAGGAGAAGCGGAACGTACCGCCGCTCCGGAAGGTCAGCTTGAGGGCAGAGGTCGTTCCCCCCACGCCCTTGTTGCCGGATATCAGGCAAGTCTCGTCGTCGCTCTCCGCAAAGGGATAGGAGGCGTCGTTTTCCACGGTCGCCGGAACGTCCGCAAAAAACTCATCAAAACTTGCCGCTGCTGCGACCGGGATGCTGCACAGCACCATGCACAGCACAAGGATCGCCGCGATCATTCGTTTCATGATCCAATCTTCCTTTCTTAATACGAAAATAATAAAAACACTGCGGCAGAGGGCCTCGTTTCCCCTGCCGCAGCCGTTTTCCTGCGTCATGGCGCACCTGCGCCGCATGCTTCTGTAGGTCTTCTGACTCGTGCTCCCGGGTCTCCCCCGCAACGCGGCGCTCAGCCTTCTCAGGTCGCCCCAATGACCGGCTTTCGCCCATGGAGCTCGCGTCTTGCACATACAGCGCCGGTCGGCGTTGCAGGCTCTCACTGCATTCCCTTGTCCATCCCCGGCTGTACATATGCCCTGCCGGAGCCACAAAAGCTTTTTGTTTTTAACTTATTCAGTATAGCATATTTCCGCAGCATTGTAAAGCCGGATGAAAAACGTTCCGACCCTATAACCGCCGTTGACGGAGCGCCGAAAATACGCTATAATTTAATTGTATATTATGATCCGCCCCCGGCGGGAAGGAGTGCAGCATTATGATCCAGTTATCTGATTTCTATGGCTACAGCATGTATACCATCTCTTCCGATACGCTTTCCGTCTCCGTGATGAGCCTCGGTGCGACCGTCACAAGGCTTGTCTATCAGGGCCGCAATGTCGTGGTCAGCCTGAAGACCCCGGACGACTATCTGCAGGACACCAGCTATCTCGGCGCGATCGTCGGCCGCTATGCCAACCGCATTGCGGGCGGCCGCTTCCCGCTGAACGGCAAGACGGTGCAGGTCGAGCAGAACGAGGGCCGCAATCACCTGCACGGCGGCAGCGTCGGCTTCCACAAGCGCGTGTGGACCGCCGAGTGCCTCGGCGAGCAGGCCGTTCGCTTCACGCTGCACACGCCGGACGGCGACGCGGGCTATCCCGGCGCGCTGACGATGCACGTCACCTATCGCGTAGAGGGCAGCCGGCTCTTCCTCGATTTTGAGGGCATCAGCACAAAGGACACCATCCTTGCGCCAACGACGCACATGTATTTCAACCTCGGCGGCACGGAGAGCATCCTCGGCACGACGCTGCAGATCAACGCCGGCCGCTGGATCCCCGTGGACGGCGAGCTTATCCCCACCGGCGAGCTGCGCCCGGCCGAGGGTCCGTTCGACTTCCGCACGCCGCACGCCATTGCGCAGAACTTTGACCACGGCTTCGTGCTCGACGGCCAGGACGCTCTTGTGGCAGAGGACGGCGGCGTCCGCCTGTCGCTGCACACGGACTACCCTGCCCTGCAGCTCTACACCGGTGAATTCCTCTCGGGCAAGCTCCATCCGAATCAGGGCTTTGCCATTGAGCCGGAGGCCTGCCCCGACACGCCGAACCATCCGGAATTCGGCTCCTCCGTGCTGAAGGCCGGTGAGACGTTCCATCGCTCCATCGCCTATACCTTCGAATCCACTGCAAAATGAGCCGCGCCGATTTGCTCTACCGCGAGACGTGTGCACGCATCCTGCGCGAGGGCGTCTGGGACACCGATCAGTCCGTTCGCCCGCGCTGGGCGGACGGTTCCCCGGCCCATACGGTCAAGTGCTTCGGTGTGGTGAACCGCTATGATCTGCAGGAGGAATTCCCGCTCATGACGCTGCGCCGCACCTATTGGCGCTCATGCGTGGAGGAGCTTCTGTGGATCTGGCAGAAGAAGTCGAATAATGTCCACGACCTCGGCAGCCATATCTGGGACAGCTGGGCCGATGAGAACGGCTCCATCGGCAAGGCCTACGGCTATCAGCTCGGCATCAAATACCGCTTCCCGGAGGGAGAGTTCGATCAGGTCGACCGCGTGCTATACGACCTGAAGCACAACCCGGCCAGCCGCCGCATTCTGACAAGCCTCTACAATTTCGCCGATCTGCACGAGATGGCTCTGTATCCCTGCGCCTATTCCATGACGTTCAATGTCAGCGGCAACCGGCTCAACGCCATTCTGAATCAGCGCTCGCAGGACATGCTCACGGCAAACAACTGGAATGTCGTGCAGTATGCCGTGCTCGTGCACATGCTGGCGCAGGTCAGCGGTCTTGTCGCAGGCGAGCTCGTGCATGTGATCGCCGACTGCCATATCTACGACCGCCACATTCCGCTTGTCGAGCAGATGCTGGAGCTGGAGCCGTATCCCGCGCCGGAATTCCGGCTCGATCCTGCGGTCACGGACTTCTATGCCTTCACGCCGGACAGCGTGCGGGTAGAAAACTACTGCTATCATCCGTTTTCGGCCAGAATTCCTGTCGCCATTTAGGAGGAGCCATGGACTGCATCGTCAACGTCACGCAAAACTGGGGCATCGGGAAGGACAGCGATCTGCTTGTCTCCATTCCCACCGACCTGCGCCGCTTCCGCGCGCTCACGACCGGGAAGACCGTGATCTATGGCCGCAAGACCCTGCTCACCTTCCCCCACGCGCGCCCGCTGCCGAACCGCGAGAACTGGATCCTCTCGGCCACGCCCGGATTCTCCGTGCCGGGCGCAGCGGTGTTTCCGTCGCTTGCGGCCCTGCAGGAAGCCATGCGTACCCGTCCGGCCGATTCGCTGTGCCTCATCGGCGGTGCGAGCGTCTACCGCGCGCTGCTGCCGTGGTGCAGCCGCGTGCTGCTCACGCAGACTTGCGCCGACCTGCCTGCCGACCGGTTTTTCCCCGATCTGGACCGGCTCCCGAACTGGCGCTGCACGGACACCGGCCCCCTGCAGGAGGACGGCGGCCATTGCTTCCGCTATCTGACCTACGAAAACGACGCTCCGCTTCCGTTATAAACCAGCTTGTCAAAAAAGTCCCTTTGGACTTTTTCGCCAAGCTGGTTTCAGAATTGCAAAATAAAATTTTGTAGCATTATTTTGCAATTCTGCCGCCGCGGCGGGTTATTGAACGTGAAAGGACACCCTGACGGTTTCCTTTCACACTTTTCTTCCCTCCGAAATTTTCAACTGGGCAAGTTTTTGGACAGCCTGCCGCTATAAACATAGAATTGCTCCCTTCTGCGCAGACTAAGCGCCGAAGGGAGTGATTTTTATGCCGATTTTACCTTTGACGGAGGAAAAATTCGAGCAGGAGGTCCTGCAGGCCGAGGGGCCGGTGCTCGTGGACCTCTTTGCCGCGTGGTGCGGCCCGTGCCGTGCGCTTGCGCCGGTGCTGGAGACGCTGGCAGAGGCCCGGCCGGAGCTGCGCATCGGAAAGGTCGATGTGGACGCCCAGCCCGAGCTTGCAGCGCGGTTTGACGTGCTGACCGTCCCGACGCTGCTGCTGTTCCGCTCCGGCAGGCTGCTCCGGCGCACGACCGGCGCAAAAACACTGACGGAGCTGGAGGAATTCCTGCGGAGCGGCGAAGCATGAGATGCTATGACATGGCCGTGGTCGGGGCCGGACCGGCGGGCTGCACGGCGGCTCTCTATGCCGCCCGCGCCGGGCTGGACGTGCTCGTTCTCGAGCGGCTCGGCCCCGGCGGGCAGATGGCGCAGACGCAGCACATTGAGAATTACCCCGGCTTTCCGGACGGCGCAGACGGAGCCGCGCTGGCAGACGGCATGAAAGCGGGTGCGGAGCGCGCGGGGGCCATTTTTCTGCTGGCCGACGTCCGCAGCGCGCAGCTCACCGGCCGCGTAAAGGAGCTGCAGACAGACGGCGGGCCGGTCCTTGCCCGGACCGTTGTGCTCGCCACGGGAGCGGGCCCGCGGAGGCTCGGGCTGCCGCAGGAGGACGAGCTGCACGGCGTGAGCTACTGCGCCGCCTGCGACGGGGCGTTTTTCCGCGGGAAGGACGTCGCCGTGGTCGGCGGCGGCAATTCCGCCGTCAGCGAAGCCCTGCTGCTGTCGAGACTGTGCCGCCATGTGTCGCTCGTGCACCGCCGCAGCACGTTCCGGGCATCTGCCGCAGAGCTGGCGGCGCTGGAAAAGCAGGACAATGTGACATTCTGCCGGAACAGCATCGTAACGGAGCTGCTGGGCCGTGAGCGCCTGACCGGCATCCGCCTGCAGAACGGCCGGGAGCTGGAGATCAGCGGCCTGTTTGTCTGCATCGGCCGCACGCCTGTCTCCGCCCTCGGCGGCGAGCAGCTCCGCCGGACGCCGGACGGCTATTACTGCGCGGACGAGACGACACGGACCGGCCTGCCGGGCGTTTTTGCCGCAGGCGACGTGCGGGAAAAGCAGCTGCGCCAGATCGTTACGGCCGTCTCGGACGGCGCAGCGGCGGCGCAGCAGGCGGAGCATTATCTGGGCAAAACGTCCCGCAGGGCGGAAATATAGCGCGGATCCGTGCCGCAGCAGCCGCCGACGAGTGCAGCTCCGGCATCGATCAGCGTGCGCATATGCTGCGCGAATGCCGCCGGGCCCATGGAATAGATGGCCTCGCCCTCCGGCGAGATCTCCGGCATACCCGCATTCGGCTTGACAAGGAGCGGCACCTTTGCAGCCTGCCTCATGTTGTGCACAAGGCTCTCGAGCTGGTCCGGGCCGGTGGAGCAGTTGATGCCGACGGCGGCCGCGCCGAGCTCCTGCAGCGTCTCCACGGCCTCGACACAGGTCCCGCCGAAATAACCGCTGCCGTCGGCCTGCACCGTCATGCTGCACAGGACCGGCAGGGCGCAGACGCTCTGCGCCGCCTCGAGGGCGACGGTCATCTCGTCGATGCCGAGCATGGTCTCCACGACGAGCAGATCAGCCCCTGCCTCGGCCAATGCCGTAATTTGCTCCGTGTAAATTTCAAACAGCTCGTGATATGTCATTGTCCCGGCAGGCTCGAGCGGCACACCGGTCGTTGTGAGGTCGCCTGCCACGAGCGCGTGGCCGCCTGCCGCCTCGCGCGACAGCGCAACGAGCTGCCGGTTCAGAAGCGCAACATCGTTCTCTCGGCCGCAGCGTGCAAGCCCGCGCCGGTTGGCGCAGAACGTCGGCGCATAGATGATCTGTGACCCGGCCGCGATATAGTCCCGCTGCAGAGCCAGCAGAGGCTCCGGATGCTCTGTGACCCAGACCTCCGTGCAGATGCCGCGCGGCATGCCCGCGCGCATCAGGTTCGAGCCGGTCGCGCCGTCGAGCAGTACGGGGCCGCGCGCAAGCAGCGCCTGAAAAGCTTCGTTTGTCATAGGTTCCTCCGTGGTATGGATTTCTTTCTCTATTCTACCCGCTCCGGCGGGAATTTGCAATGAGAAACTTCCGCATGCATTTTCGGTTGCATTCCGGTGGGGTTTCTGCTAGAATAGCGATAGATTCCATTCATTATTACAAGGAGGACAATATGAAAAAGTCCGTACTGCGCAAATATGCCACGCTGATCGCCACGGTCGGCGTCAATGTCCAGAAGGGTCAGGAGGTCTTCATCGCCGCTGAGCTCGATCAGCCCGAATTCGTAAAGATGGTCGTTGAGGAATGCTACCGCGCCGGTGCAAAGCGCGTTGTGGTGGACTGGGACTATCAGCCGCTGACGAAGCTCCATGTCCGCTGGCGCAGCCAGAAGAACCTCTCTACGCTGGAAAACTGGGAGGAAGCCCGCTGGCAGCACTATGTTGACGAGATCCCCTGCCGCATCTATCTGATCTCTGAGGATCCGGACGGCCTGCGCGGCGTCAATCAGGAGAAGATGGCCAAGGCCGGTCAGGCCAAGTACAAGGTCATCCGCCCGTACCGCGACCAGATCGAGAACAAGTATCAGTGGTGCATCGCGGCCGTCCCCGGCGTCGCGTGGGCAAAGAAGCTCTTCCCGAACCTGTCGAAGGCACAGGCCGTCGAGAAGCTGTGGGAAGCCATTCTGGCCGCCTCCCGCGTGGACGACGACCCCGTCGCCGCATGGAAGGCCCATAACGAGGACCTTACCCGCCGCTGTGCCTATCTGAACGACCTCGGCATCACAGAACTGGAGTATCACAGCTCGAACGGCACGAGTTTCAAGGTCGGCATGATCGAAGACGCCGAATTCAAGGGCGGCGGCGAGAACTCTCTGCTCGGCCGCTTCTTCAACCCGAACATCCCGACGGAGGAGGTCTTCATCTCCCCGAAGCGCGGCGTGGCAGAGGGCATCGTCTATTCCACGAAGCCGCTGTCCTATCAGGGCCAGCTTATCGAGAACTTCTCCATCCGCTTTGAGGGCGGCAAGGCCGTTGAGGTCCATGCCGAAAAGAACGAGGCCCTTCTGCAGAAGCTCATCTCTATGGATGAGGGCGCTTCCTACCTCGGCGAGTGCGCGCTCGTTCCCTATAACTCCCCGATCCAGAATTCCGGCCTGCTGTTCTACAACACGCTGTTCGACGAGAACGCCGCCTGCCATCTGGCGCTCGGCATGGGCTTTGCCGACACGATCAAGAATTTTGAGAACTACACGCTCGACGAGTGCCGTGCCAAGGGCATCAACGATTCCATGGTGCATGAGGACTTCATGATTGGCTCCGCCGACCTGTCCATCGACGCGCACACGCGCGACGGCCGCACCGTGCCGATCTTCCGCGACGGCAACTGGGCATTTTAATGGGGATCTCTGAATATATCAGAGCTTTTCTGAGTCCCGGACATAAAAGCTGCTGCAGCGATTGTGCTGCAGCAGCTTTTTTATTCCGTTAGCAGGGTGAGCTTCCCGGTTCTGCGGGTCGCGTTCAGGTCGATGAGGCGCTGGTTTTGGCTTCCGCGCCAGCGGAGCTCCAGTGAGCGCTCCGCCTCGACATACGGTCCGTCCACGAGCACATCGGCAGCCGCCAGCAGCCGCAGGCGCGCCGGGTCTGACTCCTGCACGAGCGCCTCATAGCGCCAGCCCGTGTAGACCCAGACATTGCCGCCCAGCGCGTGCACGGCCTCTGCCAGCGCAGCGCACTCCGCTGCCTGCTCCATCGGCTCCCCGCCGGAGAGCGTCAGGCCGTCGAGCAGCGGGTCTGCAGTATAGCGAGCCAGCAGCGCCGTTGTTGTTTCCTCGCGGCCGCCTGCCGGGTCGTGCGTCTGCGGATTGTGGCAGCCGGGGCAGCGGTGCGGGCAGCCCTGCGTGAACACGGTCAGCCGCAGGCCCGGTCCGTCCACGATAGACTCGGAGACCGTTCCGGCAATGCGCATCAGTCCGTCACCCCGTGCTTGACACGGTCGCGCTCCTCGGCGCGCTTGCCGTTGTTGAAGCGGTCGAGCGTGCCCACAAGATAGCCCGTGATGCGGCGGATACGCTCAAACGGCTGGTCCGGCGTCTCGCGGCGGCCGCAGCGCGGGCAGGTATCGCCGATGATGCCGTTAAAGCCGCAGACCGGGTCGCGGTCGACCGGGTGGTTGATGGAGCCGTAGCCGATGCCGCACTGGCCCATAAAGCGCACGACCTTCTCGAATGCGGGCAGATTCTGCAGCGGATCGCCGTCCATTTCAATGTAGGAGATATGGCCGCCGTTCGTCAGCGCATGATAGGGTGCCTCGATGCGGAGCTTGTTAAAGGCCGAGATCGGATAATACACCGGCACATGGAAGCTGTTCGTGTAATACTCACGGTCCGTCACGCCGGGGATCACGCCGAAGCGCTTGGCATCCATCCGGACGAAGCGGCCGGAGAGGCCCTCCGCCGGAGTGGCAAGGCAGGAGAAGTTCAGGCCGCGGGCCGCCGACTCTCGGTCGGCACGGTCGCGGATGCGGCCGATGATCTCAAGCCCGAGCGCCTGCGCCTCGGCGCTTTCGCCGTGGTGCGCGCCGGTCAGCGCCTTCAGGCACTCGGCAAGGCCGATGAAGCCGATGGAGAGCGTGCCGTGCTTGAGCACCTCGCGCACCTCGTCGTCCGGGCCGAGCTTTTCGGAGTCCAGCCAGACGCCCTGCCCCATCAGGAAGGGGAAATTGCGCACGCGGCGGCGGCTCTGGATCTCGAGCCGCTCGAGCAGCTGGCCGACGACAAGGTCGAGCATCTCATCGAGGCTGCGGAAAAAGGCCTCGCGGTCGCCGCGCGCCAGGATGGCGAGCCGCGGCAGATTGATGGACGTGAAGGAAAGGTTGCCGCGCCGCGCCGTGACCTCGCGGGAGGGATCGTAGGCATTCGCCACCACACGCGTGCGGCAGCCCATATAGGCGATCTCCGTTTCGGGATGGCCCTCCTTGTAATATTTCAGGTTGAACGGGGCATCCTGGAACGAGAAGTTCGGGAACAGGCGCTTGGCGCTGCAGCGGCAGGCCAGGCGGAACAGGTCGTAGTTTGGCTCACCCTCGTTGAGATTCACGCCGTTTTTCACACGGAAGATCTGAATGGGGAAGATCGGCGTCTCACCGCTGCCAAGCCCGGCCTCCGTGGCGAGCCTGTCTCTTATACACATCTGACGCTGCCGACGATAAGGC
>ERZ1026975.852-NODE-852-length-16793-cov-12.526228_pt1 | contig 16793 bp, 7 predicted proteins | sample MGYA00519561_ERZ1026975 | MGnify/ENA primary metagenome ERZ1026975 (study PRJEB26926, sample SAMN06164672) | human gut metagenome | biome: ENVO:00009003; feature: ENVO:2100002; material: ENVO:00002003 | host: Homo sapiens | place: USA | collected 2012 ... | reverse complement strand
AACGGAAGATTATTACAGTCTACGGCAATGGACTGTACAGTCCACTGTAGCAGACTGTACGGTCCACTGCAACGAACCATACAGTCCGCTGCCGAAGACTGTAGTAATTCGACGGACAGACAGGCATAATTGAAAGAATGAAAACGTTTAGTCCGGCTAATGAAACGATTTAGGAAACTCAAAAAACTCGTTATCTTTTCCAAAAACGTCCTTGTCTTTTGGAAGGTGCATGATTTCACGTTAGTACGCATAAGTCTGCACGTATGTTCGTATAGCCCTTTACGTACGTTTTGAGGCGGATAAGCCAGGTCTCACTCCTCCCTGCTTTTGGAGAGTGAGTCAGAAAAACTTTCACACGGAATCCCCATGGATAGGAGGTTGCAATACCTGTTATGTGTGAAAGCAGATTGTATCAACTTTGCTGATAGGCAGCTTTCCTTCACCGGTATAACTTCATCTTTTCTTCAAAAGAATTGGAATTTCTCGGAATGCATTGCGATTTTTGATAGAAAAACTCAAGACCTTTTTTCGAGAAGTTTCATGGTTTTGGGGAATTTTTATTGGTCCCTTCTTCGTTCTTACCGGAGATTATAATAAATTAATACTTTAGAGTGCAGTGTTCCCTTATTGCATGCATTTTAAAATTACAGAAGAAAACATTGTTCATTGATTTCGTTAACTTTAAAAAAATAATTATGGATGTATTTTCGAAAGTAAATAAGTGGCTGGTTTGGGGAATGGGCATTGTGTTTGCCATGGGGTTTCAGTCTTGTTTGGATGATGACAATGACAATTGGTATGGGAAAGTAATACCCAATGCATTGGTAACGGTAAAAAACGTGGATGATGGTTCGTTTTTCCTGCAATTGGACGACAGCACGACATTGTTGCCTATAAATGTTGCGTCATCTCCTTTTGGTGAAAAGGAAGTGAGAGCGTTAGTCAATTATGATGAAGTGGACGAGGTTAGCGGCAGATACAGTAAGGCTGTACATATTAATTGGATTGACAGTATCCTGACTAAACCGATTGCTCCTGATTTGGGAGAAGAAAATGATGTCGTGTATGGTACTGATCCGGTAGAAATAGTGCGCGACTGGGTTACTATTGCAGAAGATGGTTATCTGACACTTCGCTTCAGAACAGAATGGGGAGATCGTACTGAACCGCATTTCGTTAATTTGTTGAAGAGTCAAGATCCGGCTAATCCTTATGAAGTAGAATTCCGCCACAATTCACATGGTAATATGTGGGGAGAGTTGGCAGATGCTCTTGTAGCATTTGATTTGAGTGATTTGCCGGATACACAGGGTAAAACAGTGAAGTTGAAGTTGAAATGGAAATCTTTTGATGGCGATAAGTCTGCGGAATTTGATTATTGTACTCGCAAGGGAACTCCGGCCGCTTCTTCTGCCATTCTGTCTCAAAGAAGTATTTTGAAGATTCAATAACGTGATGACGTGAATTGCAATCGTTTCTGATGATGAGCAATGAGAAAATAAGGAAGGAGGACTGTCCAAAGTAACTGTCCGGTCATCGATGATAGAACGATGAAATGATAGTTACTTTGGACAGTCTCTTTCTTTTATTTATAACCGGTTTGTGTGCAGAAGAAGAGTCCTCTTAAGGCGTAAGGGTAAACTCTCCATCCAGACGTATATCATTGGAAGCCGTGCCGACCATAACTTTAAACTCTCCCGGTTCTACTACTTGCTTCATTTCCATATTATAAAGTGACAACTCTTCTTTTCCCAGGGTAAAGGTTACTTGTTTGCTTTCTCCTTTCTTTAAAAAGATACGTCGGAATCCTTTTAACAGGATAGGAGCTTGTGATACGGAAGCTACTTTGTCGCAGATGTAGAGCTGCACTACCTCTTCACCATCTCTGTCACCGATATTGGTTATCGTGCAACTCACTTTTTGCAAAATGTCAGGAGAATTCCCTTTTTCCAATTTTAAGTGACTGTAATCAAATTGAGTATAGCTCAAACCGTAACCGAATGCATATAGTGGAGTTCCGGCTTCTTCTACATAAGACCGTTGCTCTCCTTGTGAATAAAACAGGGGTAGTTGCCCTTCACTTCGAGGAATGGATACCGGTAAACGTCCGGCCGGGTTGTAATCTCCAAACAAAACATCGGCTATGGCTGCACCTCCTTGTTCGCCGGGATACCAAGCGGTCAATAAGGCTTGTGCTTTTTCTGCTGCCAGATTCATATTGAGAGGACGACCTTGGATATAAATGACTATTACCGGTTTTCCTGTAGAGGTTATAGCTTCCATCAGTTTTTCTTGATATCCCAATAACTTCAAAGTGCTGCGGTCATAGCCTTCTCCACATTCCATGTCGGATAATTGTTGGTTCTCTTCTTGAGTAACCGTGGCCGCTCCGGTTTCAATGTATTTGGTTTTGAAGTCACGGGCACTCGAACCGCCTACTACCAATACGACGGCATCTGCTTTTTGTGCGGCTTCCACAGCAGCAGGAATGTGATGGGCGGTGGTATCACGAATAGCACATCCTTTGACATAAGTCACCTGTGTGGAAGCTGAGACGGTATTTCGTATGCCGTCTAAAACGGTGGTAATCTCTTTACGTTCCTGAGGTGCTGTGTAATCTCCCAACTGATTGTACATATTGTCAGCGTTCGGGCCGATGACTGCAATGCTTTTCAGTTGTTTGCTTAAAGGCAATATACCTTCATTTTTCAGTAATACCACTCCTTTGCGTGCTACTTGGCGTGCCAATTCCTTATGTGCCCGGGAGCGTACCGTCCGTCCGGCTTTCTCAGGAGATACATACGGGTTTTCGAATAATCCCATACGGAATTTGAGACGGAGTATATTGGCAACCGCCCTGTCTATATCCTGCATACCGATAAGTTTTTCTTTTAATGCCTGTCGAAGGTTTTTTCCATAGGCGTTTCCCCCTAAATCCATATCTACTCCGGCCTTTAAAGCCAATACTGAGGCTTCTTTGTGATTTTGGGCAACCCGGGCGCCGGTTATGCCTTCAATACTTGATAAATCGGAATATACGAAGCCATTAAATCCCCATTCTTTACGCAGTATATCACTGAGTAAATATTTATTAGCCGTACAGGGAACACCATCAATGGAATTGTAAGAAGTCATGATTGTGCCTGCTTCTGCTTCTATTGCTTTCTTGAAAGGATGCAGATAGTCTGAAAATAATTGTCGCATACCGATATTGGCGCGTGCACCATTGTGTCCGGATTCAGGGATACCGTAAGCAGCAAAATGCTTGAGGGTGGAGAAAAGATGTTTTCCGTCATTTTGCACTTCTCCCTGCATACCTTTCATAAAAGCAACTCCCAAAGTAGAGGTCAGTACAGGATCTTCGCCAAAAGTTTCCTCCATACGTGACCATCGTGGCTCTCGTGCAATGTCCAATACCGGACCGTATCCGATATTAGCCCCTTGCAAACGTGCCTCCAATGCTATTGTTTCACCCATTTTGTACATTAACTCTTTATCCCATGTGCTGGCTTGTGCCAATGAAGTGGGAAAGACGGTAGTACCGATGGCCATATGACCGTGTGGACATTCTTCGGCAAAGAGAATGGGAATTCCCAAGCGAGTACTGTCGATGGCATATTTCTGTAATGCATTCAATGCTTTTGCACCGGATTGGGGATTTAGTCCGGTTTCTAAAGTCTTTTGTGTCCATGGATCGGCACGTAGCACTGCCCAGAAAGAACCGATGGGTGCAGCGCTCATCCGTTCTTTATATAGTTCGGAAGGCACTACACCCTTGGATGTTTTGGTATACATTTCCCATCCTAGCGGACAGCATAGCTGCCCGATTTTTTCGTCTACAGTCATACGTCCCAGCAAATCTTTCACTCTGCTTTCAACAGGTGCGGAAGATTGTTTGTATAAAGGGGTTTGTGCCGACACATGGACGGCACAAATCACAAAACAGGTTGTTAATATACTTTTTATATTCATTGATTCAATAATTGTTTGATGGCTGCATTGTCTTTTGTTCCCTTTTTGTGCTTGACAGAAGGTGCAAACAAGGCATCCAATTGATATATTTGTAACTCTTTGACAGGAGTAAATGCTTTTGATGCTACATAGTTTTTCACAGAATGGAGTAACTGTCTCATTGCAGGGCGTTTCTCTATGTCCTTATCCGGGTCGGCACATAAGATAAATAGGCTGCCTTTACCTATACGTGCTTCAAAAGCAATACCCAGTTTTTGGTTGTATTCATAGGTATCGATACTTTGTATGATGGGGGTGATATCGGTCAAATCATTAAGTTCCATAGCGGTGGCATAGTTTAAAATGTCCCACCATTGCCAATCGGCATAAGAGGTAGTTGGGAATTCGCCAAAGGCCGGGTGATTACTGTCTATGAGTGTCCCGACAATCATAGGGTTCCAGTTGAACATAATCGGATTCCAGAAGTGGCTGGCAAATTTAGTTTTGCGTCCTTTAACGTTTTCGGGGATAAGTAATACTTTCTTTCCTTGTTGCAAAGCTGTTTTTACTTTTTCGTCATAAGTGCGTGCATATACATAGTCATCGGCCGCTGTTTGTTGGCAGGGATATACCCAAATGTCCCATTCATTATGGTAGGTATCATTCAGGGTGGTATGTAAAGTCAATTTTTCGGCATGACTCACATTGTTGAGGCTGATGTTTACTTTGCCTAAAGAGTCAACAGTAGCACAGGGTATAGCAGGGGTTGAGATATTTCCTTTTTTTACAGTGTTCCCTTTGTCATCTTTCAGTTCCCAATTCAGTTTTCCGCGTTTTAACGGATGTTCTCCATAATGATAAATTTCCAGTTTTGCCGTGAAAGTTTCATTGTTCATATAAGTACGTTTCGGCATACGTGCTAAAAGAACGGTAGGTGCACAGGATTCGCGGTACTTTTCGGGGCTGACCAATCCTTTGCTTTCCCAAAAGGCATCAAGAATACCGACAAAAGCACTTCCTTGTCCCGGAAAATCTGCAAGTCCCAGCAATTGGAAACCACCCGAATTTGCAGTACGGAGTAATGATTCGTTTACTTCTTTATATTGTAAGACTGTATGAGCACCGGTTGCACGGAAAAAATCATCTGCTTGATGTAGCATTCCATTGCGTGCCAATCTTTCTCTGAATACCTCAAAATTACGAGGAGATACGACTCCGGTATATTTTTCCATTTCTGCAAAATTAGGATACATGCAGCGCTGTCCGGTTTCGTGTGCAATGACAGGGCAGTCAATATCCGATTCTTTTTTACGGTCCCAGTCTGTAGATGGTTTACCTTCGTATACAGTTATCCATCCTTTTTCTGTCACATGCGATACATAATATTGATCGGAGGGGGTGTGCGTACGGGCGGTAGATGCAGAGTAGAGTCGGCGATTGTCATGCTTTTGAGCTTTCTTCACCAAGTCTTCCAAAATATTAAAATTACCTTCGTTTTCATTTCCGTTACACATTAAAATAAAGGAAGGATGGTTTCCATATTCTTCCAATATGGCATACATTTCTTTCTCGAAAAAGTCACGTCGTGCAGGATATTGTCCGACGTCTTTAATCCACATAGGCAATTCTGCTTGCAGGTATATTCCTACTTCATCGGCAGCATGGAAAGCGGCTTCGGGGGGACACCATGAATGAAAACGGATATGATTCATGCCATAATCTTTTACGGTCAGGAAGATACGTTTCCAGTCTTCGATAGTTGTTGACGGATATCCGGTCAAGGGAAAGACACAGCAGTCCAATGCTCCTCTTAAGTGAACATTGCGCCCGTTTATTTGGATATGATGTTTGCCTTGCGTGACTTCTCGCATACCGAAAGTTATATTTTTGCTGTCCTGTTTGTTATCGGCGGTAAGCATTGCTTTTACTTCGTATAGATAAGGAGTAAATTCATTCCATAATTTTATATTTTTACCCATGCTGATTTCTTTAATCAGTTGGTTGCTTCCTTCTTTTAAAGTAATGGGAAAAGATTGTTCACTGACAGTTTTGCCACCTTTTTCGTTGATAACCAGTTGTAATAGTCCATTAGTCGGTTGTCCGGTGGTATTATTTACAGTGATGTCCAATGTTACCGTTCGTGTTTCTATATCTGGATATGCTTTTAAAGCATGTATATTTGTCTTTTCGTATGCCGTTAATTCTATTTTTCCTACTATGCCGTTCCAATTGGTTTGCGTGTATTCTGTAGTTCCATGATTCCATTGATCCATTGGATATTTCAAGCGATTGTCTACACAAATCGTAAGAATATGCATGCCGGGAGTCATTTGCTTGCTCAGTAAAAAACGGTTTGGGACACTAAGGTGTTCTTTGGCACCGATTTCTTTTCCATCTACATAAACAGTTGTTTCCCAATGGCATCTTTCCAAGTTGAGTGTGATTTCTTTGTCTTTCCATTCTTCGGGAATAATCACTTCGCGTTGATACCATGCTTGGCCGCAGTATTCAAATTTACGGGTAAGACGGTCTACATATCGGGCGGTTGTCAACATACCTTTTCCGCCTTCGTCGGTACTGCCCGGCAACATGATAGATTCGGTAAGTTTTGCTTGATAGAGTTCTGAGCCCGGTGTCTTTCCGAATCCCATGGGGTCAGCCTGAAAACGCCATGTTCCCGATAAATCGATTCTTTCTTGTTGTGCAGACAGTAGTTGCGCACAGCACAGCATCATGGCGAATAAGAAACTTTTTTTCATATATAATCTTGATTAAAAGAATTAGATTAAGATATCTTTGTGGATACAAAGAAACACTATTTTCCTTGATTAAAGAATAGATTAAATAAATAACTGAATGGATTATTTTACGGAAGGGCTCCAATTTAGTTATTCTTATTATATACTTGTTCTATCTCGATTTTCAGCTTTTGAGCTAATTGGGGATATGCAAATATTAGATTGTGTAATTCTGAAGGGTCATTCTCTAAATTATAAAGTTCGGCATTTTTATTCTTTCTTTGCGGTAAAAATTTCCATTTCCCTTTTCGTATGGCTATCTCTCCTCCGTTGTTTTGAGTCATGATATATTCACGATATAAAGGAGCTTGGACTTGTGTGAATAGAGATGCACCACTACGGCTGTCTTTTAGTTCTTTTTTTGTGATGGGAAGATTTAACATATCAGCAAAAGTGGCAAGCATATCCAAGTAGATAAATGGTTGTGTCTGAATGAAAGGTCTTTTTATTTTTTGAGGCCAAGAAAATATGAATGGAACTTTATTTCCTCCTTCATGCAAAGAATATTTTTCTCCTCTTAAATTGCCATACGGATTGTGTCCATTTATGTTTTCCAAAGCACCGTCTTGATAACCTTCCTTTATCATTGGGGTATTATCACTTGACAGGACAATAATTGTATTTTCGTAAATGCCTGTTTCTTTTAATGTTTGGATGATTTTGCCTACATAGTAATCGAATTCTTCAATGACATCCCCATAAATTCCGGCTTTTGATTTGTTTTTAAAGGCAGGGGACGGAACACGTGGTTCATGAGCATTATGAGGGGCATAATATAGGAAGAAAGGGGAGTCGGCATGTTTTTTTATGTAAGAAATCGTTTTATTCAACAGATGTTCTCCCATTTTATCATCTTGCCACCGTGCTGAATTTCCTCCACTCATCCATCCAATGCGACTAATACCGTTTATAATTGTTCCGTCGTGTCCCAAATGTGGTTTTATGATTAGTTTGTCAGGATTCTCTTTGCCTGTATCATCACTTCCTATTTTTTGTTTATAAGATACATTTATAGGATCATTAGGAGTAAGGCCATCTACTTTTTCATTATTGATATATATGCAAGGTACCCGGTCATTTGTTGCCGGAAAATAGTAAGCATAGTCGAACCCTATTGCTAATGGTCCTTCTTTGATTTCTCTATTGAAGTCTACCGGTATATCTTTTGTTCCCAGTCCTAAATGCCATTTACCGACGATAGCTGTTTGATATCCGTTTCTTCGAAACATTTCCGGCAATGTTGTTGTGGCAGGACTAATTGTCAATGGGGCATCTGCCGGTAATATTCCTACATTTTTTCTCCATGCATACTCTCCGGTAAGAAGTGCATATCGAGAGGGGGATGAGGTGGAGGCCGGTGCATAGGCATTGGTGAATATAATACTTTGCCGGGCTAGTTGATCAATAGCCGGCGTCTTGATTTTTTTTGCTCCATAGCATCCTAAGTCTGTATAGCCTATATCATCTGCTAATATAATAATGACATTAGGATGTTGTTCTGCTTGCTGAGCATAACTGGTATGTGCTATAGATAAAGTTGTTAATATTCCGGTAAAAGAAATGATTTTAGTATTCATCATGAGTATGGGGTGTTAATTATTGTAAGTGGAAGGAAGGTTCTTTATGATTTAGCCATTTCCCGAGGGGAGAGTCCCATTTGCTGCTTAAATATACGTGAAAAATACTGAGGCGATTGAAAACCACAAAGAAAACAAATCTCTTTGACGGATTTTTCAGTATTCTTTAGCAGTTCGATGGATTTATTGATTCTAATCTGATTCAGATAATCTAAAGGAGAAAGATTCAAGTTCTGTGAGAATAATTTTCTTAAATAACGTTCACTGATACTTGCATATTCGGCTATATCATTGATGTTGATGTCTGTTTGGTAGTTGTGCCGGATATAGCAAACTGCTTTCTTTAACAGCTCATTTGTGCAGATAGACAGATAGGTCTCATGCATATATCTATAGAGAAGAATTAATAATTCTGCATAATACATTACTACCAGGTATCGATAATGCGGTCCTTTATGTTCCATTTCATTGACAATGCGTTGTATAGTTCTCATTACACCTACATTGTTCACTATTTTAATCAATCTGTTTTCTTTAGAAAACAAAAAGGAAGGTGTAGGTATAGGTTCTGTGCCAACTTTGATATTTGAATGAAAAAGAGAAAATATTTTGGGTAAAAATTCTAATTGCATTAATATCGTGCCATTTGCACCGGCTTCAAATTGATGTTCTACATGTGGAGTGATAATCATGATGTCACCTTCATGGAAACTTATGCTTTCATTGTCCAGATGCAATATGCAATTTCCTTTTTTTATATAATTAATCTCAATGCGCATGTGTTTGTGAGGACCATACGTTTCGAAAGGGCAGAAGGAGGTAAAACGAAAGACATCTGCCAGACGTTTACTTTTTAAATTTGATGTAATCTGTTCCAATACTTCCCAAAGGGAATATTCCGTTATTTTATTCATAGTATTTCATTTTTGTATAAAACAAAGTTTGTATGGACACTAGAATTTGCCGGTTTTTATTCAGTAGAATTCTAGTGTCCTATGTCCCGATATTCGGGTCCTTATTTTGACTAAACCTATTAATAGACAGATTGGGGAGTTTCCTCCTTTTTACCTTTCGAGCTTGGTTTTACTAACGAACAAAGTTCTTCAAATGAAATGGATTTCACGGGAGCAAAAGCATTGGATTTCATATAGTTAATCAAACTATATAACAATTGCTTTTTTTCAGGAAATGTATCCTGATGGTTTAGCAAGTCCATGCTGCATACTATTAATTTCCCATTTAGACAATTAGTTTCAAAAAGAGTCGCTAATCGGCGGTTATTGGCAAAGTTGTCTACACATTCCACTAATGGAGTAATGTGTTGATATATGCTATCGATTACTAAAGTGCGCGATTGGGTTGTCAGACTCCACCATTGCCAGTTGGTATGTCCCTCTGTTGGGAAATGTGCAAAAGCTTTATGAGTAGGATCTAACAACAGTCCCATTGTACCTGCTTGTTTGGGAAAGTGGACAGGACTCCAGAACACCGGAACAAACTTGCCTTGTAAACCTGCACAAAGTTGATAAGGGGGATTGAATAATACTGTTTTACCGGCTGCAAGAGCTTTTTGTGTTTCGGTAAGTTTGTCTGTTACTACAATCTCTTCTTTTTCTATCGTTAAAGTGGCCGGATATACCCATATATTCCAAGTGTTTTTGTAACTGGAATTTTCGATGGAAACTCTTAAAGTCAGTCGTTCTGCTTTTTTAACTTCTGATAAAGAACAAGAAATCTTACCGGCTATATTCCCGCCTCCGATTTTTATGTTTGTTAAAGGTATAATACCCTCTTGTAATGGCTGACCGGATGCATTGGTTAATGCCCATTTGATATTCTTATTGTTGATTTCCTCAGAACTATAATTAGCGATCTCAATGTCGGCCGTAAACTGCTCGTTGTTTTTGTATACGGCTTTTGAGAAGCGAGCTAATGGGACCACCGGAGCAGAGAATTGACGAAATTCTTCGGCATTGGCTACGCCTTTGCTTTCCCAAAAAGCATTTAGTAAGCCGACTAATGCAGTTCCTTGGCCGGGAAAATCATGTAAATCTAAAAGTTGAAAACCGCTGATGCCGGGAGTCTTCATGGCACGTTCTATTTCTTCTTTATATAAAATGGCAGCCAAATGACCGGATGCAGACAAATAATCATCTGCCTTTTCTAGCAGATTTTTGTTTTCCAACTCTTGTTTAACTCCTTTAAAATTAAGAGGCTCTAATACACCTGTGTATTTTTCTATTTCTTTTAAATCAGGATACACAGCATACTGTCCTATTTCGTGCGTAATAACCGGAACGGGCATGCTATCTACAGAAGCAGAATAATCTTTATTAAAGTTTGGCATTTCTACATCAAAAACTCCTTGTCCGCGCACCCAACCTTTTTTAGTCCATTGAGTGATAAAGAAATCATCGTGCGGCTCAGGCCAATCGCCATGTCCTTTTTCAAAAGTAAAAGAAGTCGTTGTATACAAATGTCTGGAATCAAGGGCTTTTACCGAATCCAATAAACCTCCCAAAAATTCAAAGTCCGGTTGCAATTCATTTCCAAGGCTCAAAAAGCAGAAAGAGGGATGGTTACCATATTCCGATAAAATTCGTTTTGCCTCATTATATAAGAATTGATTCATTTCAGGATTTTCACCTACGGTCAAAGACCAAAGTGGTAATTCCACCTGCAAATAAAAACCGAGTGAATCCGCTACTTCAAATGCTGCTTTAGGAGGGCACCAAGAGTGAAACCGAAGGTGGTTCAGCCCCCATTCTTTAGCGGAACGGAAGACTTTTAACCATCCTTCTTTAGTGGTTGGGGGGTAACCTGTTAATGGGAAAATGCAACATTCCAATGTACCACGAAGGAACACTTTTTTACCATTGACTAATAAATCGGCTCCATTACGGCTAATTTGGCGCATTCCGAATTCAATTTTCTCTTGCGCCAGACTCTCTTTGGTTTTCATCTTTATTTCCAGCTCATACATTATCGGAGTAAATTCACTCCAAAGCCGTACGTCCTCGCCCATGGGACAAACAAAGTCCAGCATTGTTTCGCCTGCCGAAAGGTCCATTTGCTGTTCTATTTCCGTAACAGATTTGCCTGTGTTTTTCTCTTTTACATGAACAGTCAATGTCCCCGAAGCTTTATTCCCTGTGTTTTGTAGTTTCCCTTTTACATGGATTTCCCGGGTTTGAATATCGGGATATATCTGTATATCTTTCATAAAGACAGCATCTTTCGCCCGCAAAGAGATTTCTCCCAAAATGCCATTCCACATGATTTGTGTTTCATTGGTATATGCATGTGCCATATCACCGGCAGTGATGTCGTATTTTTTTCTGTTATCTACTCGAATGGCTATCCGATGTTTCCCCGGTGACAGATATTCTGTTAGGTCAAAGTAATGGGGGCTTATCAAGCTTTCTTGCTCTCCATTTACTTCTTTACCGTCTATCCATACATTTGTTTGCCAAATAACACGCTCCAACTTCAGTTCTATGTTCTTTCCCTCCCAATCTGAAGGAACGGATATTTCACGTATGTACCAAGCCGGTCCTACATAACTGTGTTTGCGAGTGAGATGCAATATTTGAGGTTTGCTTATTGAGGGTAATAACCGATTGGGGATACCGTATCCTGCATCATCCATCGTTCCGGGCAATTTTATTTTGTCGGGAAAAGATTGGGTATACCAATGTTTTGAAATACCTATATCCATACTGTCTATGGCAAATTCCCATTCTCCGGCTAAAGAAAGAATTGACGTACTTTCTTTACATCCTGTCAAAAAGACCATGCCTAAAATAGCAAGTAATAATTGATTTAATAACTTCATATTGTATTTGTCTTATGGTATTATATCCAAATTTGGAAATTAGGATTTATTTCTTTTATATAACTGAAGCACTTGTCGGCTTTCTCTTTATTACCTAGTCCTAAATGCCCCAGCCCCATGAGATAGTGGCAATGGATTCGATTTTTTTTATTCATGTCGTCTTCCCAAATCTGTAAATCAGGTAAAGACACAGCAAAGTAATCCATTACAAAAGTATCATATAAATGTTTTTCACCGTAGGAAATTAGGGAATTAAATCTTCCTCGTGCCTCCGCTTCTTTTCCTACTTTCCGTAAAGCTAAACCTTGATAATAGATTTTATCGGGCTTTTGGTCATTGTAGTACATGGCAGCTGTGGGTTGTCCATTGCCTGAAGCAGCTTTTGTGAATGATGAATGTGCTTCATCATGATTACCCATTGCTTCCAAAATGCATCCTTTATAATAAAGGAAATCATTTTCTTGTGCACCATACAGTTTTCCTTCTCCCAAATGATGAGGGTAGACAAAACATTCTTCAATCAAGGCAAGTGCATGTTCGTATTCTCCTGCCTTTAGAGATTTCTTTGCTAATTGTATACGTGCATATTGATATTGGGCAGGTACTTTACCTTCTCCTCCTTCCCAAGGATGGAATTGGCGTTGGTCAATGAGTTGCATGGCTTGTTCGTATTCGCCGGTCAGATTAAGCAATGTAGCATATTCCAAATAGAGATCATCGCGAGTAGCTATTATTTCTTTATGTTTGTTTAATAGATGCAAACGTTCTTTCGGGGAATAATCCATGCGTTTATATAATTGATCCAATTCCATTAAGATGCGTGCGTCTGTTTCATCAAGCATAAATGCCTGTTCAAGTAATTGTACTGCTTCTTTTTTCTTTCCAAGTTTGTTGAAATAAGCTAATGAAAGATTTCGTAATACGGTAGGGAAGCCGTTGTCCATTTCTTTAGAATGTTCCCATGCATCGACAGCTTCCTGGTATTGACGTTTATCATACCATATATTACCTAATAGATAAAAAGCTTTCGGTGCATGTATCGGTAAATTGGTTACGCACTGAAGAGCTAAAATCGCTTCCAAACTATTGGGGAAATATTCATCTAACGGACTGTTTTCTGCTTGACTTACTACACAGACAGCTTCGTCTTGTTGATTCATTCTACATAGGAACCACGCTTTATAATATAACAGCATTGTTGAAGGAGCCGATATATTGGTTAATGCTGCATTTACCACAGCCAATGCATCTTCCCAGTTGCCGGCTTGGGCGTAGTCTGTAGCTAGTTCTTCATAATTACGTGATTCATCACGCATTAATATTCTTAAACTTGATGGCATTTCTTTTTCACCGGACTGAAGCCATGCTTCAAAACGACATCCAAAGTTGAATTTATCTATATTGAGTGACTCTTTAATCAGTTCTATGGCTTCTTTTTCTCGTCCCAATTTACGAAGAATCATTGCTTTTAAATGACGTCCGCGATGATTATGCCAGTTACGAACCAAAGACTGATTAATTTCGTACAATGCATTATCCCACTCATTATGTGCAGCCGATAATTGGGCCAAAGAGTAATAACCTGAATCTTGCCAAGCAGCGTTCCAGCATGCTTTATAGAACGCATCGTATGCTTCAACAGTTTTATCTTGGTATTTTAATACAAGACCTAAATTATAATAAGGTTCTCCGTCGTAGGGATTTGGATTACGTTCTGTCAGAGTGTTAATAGCCTTGCGTAAATAAAGTTCGGCTTTCTTGAATTGTCCTTTACGGAATAGCCATAATCCCATAGCGTTGTTATTGCGTATATCGCTGTTGTCTCTACGTAGGGCTTCTAAATAATAATCAGTTGGATTGTAAGTAGCATGTCTGTATTGCTCCAAATGTAATCCTGTCAGGTAAAGCTGTTCTGTAGAGCGTACTTCTGAAGGAGGCAATGCAGGTTTTGCAGGTTCAGGAATTGGTTTGATTTCAGTTGATTCAGCCTTCCATGAAAGTAGTAACTTGCCGGTTGAACAATAAATATAAACCTCTGCTTCATCAGGCGATATATTTTTAATGGTATGAGTAAATACCGCTTCTGGAGTCAAATCTGTAATATTTTCCCAAATGATGTCTTCTTGGCGTTTAATCACAATTCGTAAACCTTTCTGTGCGGATGTAGCAAATAGTTTGAGTATTGCATTCTTTGTGTCTTCAGTTTCTATATTCATTAGTAAATCAGAAGTGGCATTCTTTACTACCCCTAATTCACGATAAGGAATAAAATATTGAGTGAAATTTTTTTCCTCATAAGGTTGCAACCAAGTAAAGTCTGGTTGATTGTCGGTATAAACTCCGGTCATTAATTCGATATATGGCCCATCTGTGTCTGTCAGATTACGATCCCAGGCTTGTCCGAAATCTCCATTTCCCCAAGTCCATTGTTTTTTCCCGGGAGAGATGTGATGGTTGGCTACGTGTAATACTCCTGCTTGAGTATCGTTTTCATAACCGCCTACAAAGTTGTATTTTGAGCGGATAGCCATATATGAAGTGGGTACCGGTATATTTTTATAACGTGAGATGTCTACACCTGCTGAATAATCCATTTTATAATAAATGCCGGTAGCGATAGGATATTTTGATACATCTCGCTTACCGTGATCAAATACAGCATTGACATCGGCAGGGAAAACCGATTGATAGGCTTCATTGACAGCGACGGCCGGGTTAGCCCACCATAGGAAGGTTTGTGGAACAGGAGTCGGATTATATAGTTTTCCTTGAATTTCAAGTACAGCTTTGCCGGGACGTAGGGTAAAACCAGCCATACCTTTCTGATGGAACATCCGTTCGCGTTCGCTCACCCATACGGTAGCACTTCCATCTGCATTTTCTTCAATTGTAAAATCTACAGGTAGATAAGTGCTGGGTCGGTGATGCTGAGGCCAATTGAATTCAATACCGCCGGAAATCCAAGGCCCGGTCAGTCCTACCAAAGCAGGTTTTATAACATGGTTGTAATAAATAAAATGGCGTTTCTTTATTTTATCATAAGCCATTTGTACACGTCCGCCCAATTCAGGAAGAATCATAACCTTGATATACTCATTCTCCAGATAAACAGCATGATAGGTTTCTTCTTGACAAGTATCTGAAATCTTTTCTATGACAGGATAAGGATAAACCACCCCACTACTTCCTTGATAAACTCTATTTTCAAAAAACATCGGATTCTTTTCCGGTTTGCCAATACCATAGGTAGGAAGCAGAATATCTTCTTCCCAAACATTTACTTTTATATCCATATCAGTTTTATTTTTTTGTTATTTCTTTTTCTATATCTTCCAAACTTTTCCCTTTTGTTTCCGGTAGTCGGGCACGAATAAAAAAGAAGCCCGTTAAGCATATGCCACCATATAACCAAAACGTTCCGGCTGCCTGTAATGATTCATTTAATAGGGGAAAACTGTAGGTGAGTATGAAGCTGGCTATCCATAAGAAGAGGGTAGAGATAGCCATAGCTGTTCCACGAATCTGTTGTGGAAATATTTCGGATAATACTACCCATACAATGGGGGCTAATGACATGGCATAACAGGCAATTGCCATCATTACCAGTATTAACATTATCCAACCACTCATTCCTGCAAAGTAACAACATCCCATCAGCAGATAGATAACAGCAAGTCCTGCCGAGCCGATTAACATTAATGTCCTTCTGCCCCAATGGTCAACAGTATAAATGGCAACAAAAGTAAAGATTACGTTAGTTACCCCCGTTATTACAATATTCATCAAGACATCTGACACTTCATAACCGGCAGCCGAAAAGACTTCGTGGGCATAATTGAATATAACATTGATGCCACACCACTGTTGGAAAACAGCCAAAACAATTCCCAGTATTAATACCCGCCGTACACCAGGTTGTGATAATGCTCTCCAATCGTATTTTTCTTTCACCTCTTTGGCGGCTAACCAACGTGGACTTTCAGGGATAATGAAAGCTAATATAAAAAATAAGGCAGCCGGTAATGCTTCTGCCCAGAACATCCATCGCCACGCCTGTTCTATTCCTTCCGCAGGAAGTTGTGAGGTTCCTTCTGTAAATAGGTTTGCTATCATCCAATTGGCAAGTTGTGCAGATAATATACCTAATACAATAGTCAGTTGGTTTAAAGATACCAGTTTTCCACGTATCTCAGTCGGTGATACCTCAGCTATATATATGGGGGAAACATTGGAAGCAATTCCTATACCCAGTCCACCTACAATACGATAGAAAATGAACCAGGAAAAATTATCGACAGCTCCTGTACCGACAGCAGACAGCAAAAATAATAGAGCGGATAATATTAATAGTTTTTTGCGACCATATTTATCACTCCAACTACCGGAGAAGCCTGCTCCGACTAAACATCCTAGTAAGGCGCTACTCATTGCCCAACCGCGTAAAGCTGCTGAATCTTCGATAGCGAAGAATGGTTCATAAAAAATTTTGGCTCCGCCAATTACTACCCAATCATAACCAAACAGGTAGCCACCCATAGCAGAAATAAAGCAGATAAATAGTAAATTCTTTGAATTAATGTTTTTCATTGTGTATTATTATATAACTGTCTCTTATACACATCTCCGAGCCCA
>ERZ1026975.850-NODE-850-length-16841-cov-7.731026_pt1 | contig 16841 bp, 20 predicted proteins | sample MGYA00519561_ERZ1026975 | MGnify/ENA primary metagenome ERZ1026975 (study PRJEB26926, sample SAMN06164672) | human gut metagenome | biome: ENVO:00009003; feature: ENVO:2100002; material: ENVO:00002003 | host: Homo sapiens | place: USA | collected 2012 ... | reverse complement strand
GAGATGTGTATAAGAGACAGATTCTCCGATAACTGCATAATGATTTTGCTCCGCATATTCATAACAGACTTTGAGCTGACCTTCGATAGATTGCTCAGTTTGGCTGTGGCTCGAAAAGCGGGCGTAGATTACTACATTCATTTTTACCTCCTTTGCTCTCCGCCGGGAAGACGGAGAGCTTTATTTATTTTTATTTTACTATATTTGTCGAAAACAGTCGATTGTGTCAAATTTACACAATCATTTTCTCGTCCTGATATTCGGGATGAGCCTTTAGCCATTCTTCAAAGTATCGTTTGCCGAACTCACTGTTATAAAACTCAATAACGTCAGGAACAAACGCTTTGGCGAGGAGCGTCAATGCTTCTTCCGAGTATTGTGCTATTTGCAATTCGTTGCTCAATAGGCTCACCTCATCTTTCACGGTCACGCTGTCGCTTGAGATAGCGTTGGTAATAATCGCAGGCTTTGAGGACAAAATCCTCAAGCTGATTGTCGGTAACTCTTGGAGCATATTTCCTAACTTTGTCCATTGGGATTTTAAGCGTTTCACGCTGATTGGGCTTTTCTGTTGCCATCAGCTTGTCAACATACTGCATTGTGAGCGTTCCGTTGTGCATTTCCTTATGCATATGGAACGCCTGAGAGTAGGACGGTGTGCAATCGTCACGCTCAATAATATCCAGTAAGTAAAACTGTATATTAACGCTGAGGTAAGACAGTTCTACGCCTACGGAAAAAGCGATTTTGCCCTCGTCCATCAGCTCGAGCAATTCGGGTATAAGGTTAGTTAAGCGGATATAGCGCTGAATTTGATTGCGGCTTTCTCCGGCTTCAATCGCTATGATTTTGTCTGTTCGTAACTTTGTCCCAACTTGGGACGAAGTTAAGTCGGTGCGCTTGCCCTGACGTTTCAGAGCGTCATATTTCAATTTGTATGCAAACGCCTTTTCCGACGGCAGAAGATGCTCACGGTGGAGATTGCTGTCCACCAACATAATCGCCGCTTCGTCACGGCTGACGGGACGAATAAAGGCAGGGACTTCTGTGAGCCCTGCCTTCTGTGCCGCACGGAAACGGCGGTGTCCGGATATGATTTCATACTCATCTGTTGTACCTTCAAGCGGTCGAACGATTAGCGGCGTCATTATGCCTTGCTGTTGAACGCTCTCGATGAGGTTGTTCATCTCGTCGTTGTCGAGCACCTGATAAGGGTGGTCTTTGAATTCGTGTAATTTGTTAATTGATATATTGGTCATCTTTCGTAACTCCTTTGTTTCGTTTTATTTTGGTGATAATATTTGTACTTGTATCTGCCTTGCTCCAGCTGCTTTTCCTGTTCTATCAAAGCACGGAGTCGAGGCACTTTGTTTTCAATGCGCTCGCAGATAATGAGCTGCTTGCGCAAGGGTGTCAGCTTTTTTGTGATTTCTCTGCATTGTTCTTTAAGAGAATTATTTTCTTCGGGTGATTTTGCTCTGCGGATTCGGTTGCGAATGTGCTGACGCTCGGTTTCATAAGCCTTGATTTGCTCGGTGATTTCCTTTCGGCAAGATACGAAATCCTCTGCGCATTCCACATTGTGGTCACGGAGGAAATGGTATTCCGCCAGCGTTCGGTCAAGATTTCTGATTTCTTCCCGCAGCTCTGGTGATACCGGACGGTAATCACGCTTTTGGACGTTGTTGCCTGAGATGAGTTTTGCGATAGTGATGATAAGCTCAAACAGCGCCGTGATAACATCGGGCTCTGTTCTTTTCTCAAAATTCCTTATCCGCACAATTAGTGGCTGGCGCTGATAAAACGATTTCGGTGTATAGAAATCCACAAAGTATTTATCTTCACGCTGAGATTGTAGCCGCCTGAGTATCGCTTCTCTGGAATAATCCTTGCCGAGACTGCTTAACCTGACAGGCTTTTGCCAGTCGGGAGCAATCACCGACGGATGCTGATATTTGAAATTCCGCACAAACTGATAGCCGAGCGAGCGAAGATATAATTCAAAATCAAATGGCTTGATTGTACAGGCTAAGGCTTCATCAACATCGTGCTGCAGCATATCCTTGTGTGGTATTCGCCCACTTTTGCGTACCCAATACGCCTTGTCGCCGCCGTAGAACGGAGCGTTTTCAAGCACGGATTTTCCATATTCACGACAGATCTCGTCGGAAATCTCACGCAGCTTGTAATGGTCGGAAATATGATTTTCAAACTTCCGTCCGGTGCGAAACGATACACTATTTACGACGATATGATTGTGTAGGTTTGCCGTATTCAGATGTGTCGTAACAACTATCTCATAATCATTACCCCACATTCGCTTGGCGGTTTCAATGCCGATTTGGTGCGCTTCTTCGGGCGTGACTTCTCCTGCCTGAAAGCTCTGATAACCGTGATACGCTACATTTCCGCCGAGCTTGCCGAAACGTCGCTTTGTGGTCATCATCTGCTCGTAAGCCCTTTTCTTCGGACAGTTTATTCCACTGACGTACATTGTTTGGTCGGTTTTGTCGCTGTTCTCAACGTAATTGAGAGCGGCAGCTAAGTCATCATCAAGATATTTGCGCTCGATAGTTTTATCAGGATTTTCAGTGTAATTGATAACATCTTTTAGCCGTCCTTTGACGGGCCAGAAGCCTGTTGTTGCCACGTCGTTGCCTCCTTACAGATTTGCTTGGCAGAGGATTTCTCCGGCAGAAGTAGACGATGTTGGATTTCGTCTACGACTTCAAGCAGCTTTCGTTCGGTTTCAGGTGATACCTTATCGGCAACCTCGTCACACAAACGGCAGAGCGTTTGATAGAAATCAAAAAAGACATCAGGTTGCACCGTCCTCGGCGCATAGCCCAATGTCCTTTGTCTGATATATTCGGATTGAGATAAGCCGCAGCTCTCGGCGAGCCGGGCTATCTTCTTTTTCTCGGACTGCGTAACTCGCAGCTCGATTCTTGCATTTTTATCGTTCAAAAATATACCTTCTTTCTTCGGGTGTTAGGGTGTCCCTAAAGATTTACAACAGCTTTGGAGCTGTTGTATTTGGAATTTGCCGTACAAATTCCCTGCTTGCTATAGTATAAGACAAACCCGCCCTGCGGTGATACAGGACGGATTCTGTTTGCCTTATACTGCTGATAATAATTCATCTTTTGATAATTCTGTTGTGCCGTCATTGTGACGGCAGTTTTGTTTATCGTCTCAAAATTTGACGTCATTGTGCCGTCAATCAAACAGCTTGAGGTCGTCCAGAATATCCTGTTCGGTTTCTTCTTGTTGTTCTGCGCTTAAAGCTGTAGTTACAGTCTGCGGAGCGAAGTTTGCTTCTGCAAAGCAAGCCCGCATTTCCTCACGAATGATATTTCGGATATCCTCCTCGTGCTGTTCACGGGTGATCGATTGTAAATCTACATAATCGGCGATCGCATCTAACACAAACTGATTGCGGGATTGATACTTCTTTATGTCAAGCGTCTGCATATATTCTGCTAGAGCACGCTCTCGGGCGTCGGTTAGGTCAAAGCGTACTGTCATTTTATACACGTCCTTCATTCTTCGCCTCGGCTCTCAGATAAACGTCTGTGAGATATTCATAACCTTTGGCGGCGGCGCAGATGTCGTCAATGAACTTTACACGGTCGAGATTGCCGTGATAAAAATTCTTGATCAGACAACCGCCACCGCCGCAGACGTAGAGCTTCATCGTACTTTCGTCATATCCGTGTTCACGCAGACGGCGGAAGATTTCTGCAACATATTCCTCCGCAATAGCTGTGATGATTTCCAAATCGGAAGCAAGAATATCTGCCGTGCCTGTCTGCAACACCTCGTCGATGATATAGTCGTTCAGCTCTCGGCGTGTCTTGCGCATAAAGCCTTCACGAATAGCGAGGGTGCATTGATAAGTGCCGAACTTCTCGGTGAACATCTTACCGCTTTGCGGCTTGCCGTTGACAAGATAAAGTGTGTTCATCGTACCGTTACCGATATCGGCTACCATACTCAATCCTTTGAGCGTAGACTTGATAGGCACAACCGCAGAATAACCCTGCGGATAGATTTTTACATCACAGATTCGGATATGATAATCTACATTCCGAAAAGTGAACGCTACCTCTTTGCTCTTTGACAGATAAGCGGCAAAATCCGCTTTCTGTCCGCTTGTCCAAGTTAAAGGCAAGCCTGCGGCAATAATCACATCCGCTTCGGTCAGCCCTTCGTCCGAAAGCTCGGTTGAGATAGCAGCGAGTGTGAGGATATAGTAATCCTCGTCGTTCTGCTTTCCAGGTAGAAACTCTTTGTGTCCTTCGCCTATCAGATAATACTTGCCATTGTAGGTTAGCATATCCTTTGTAAACAGCGGTTCGCTGTCGTGGGCAGTTATACCCGTCTTGAAACAATGGTTAGCGGTTTTGATGTTGCCGTAACCGTGGTCGATACCGATAATCTTAAAATTGTTTAGTGTTTTCATAAAATCATCCTTTCAGTTTTTCGTTGTAGGCGAGTATGTCGCCGTAGAGTTTTGGAAAAGCAGGCAATATGCATTTCAAAAGATAGTTGCAGTAAATGCCGTACTTGCTGATCAGCTGCACGCAGCTGTGTTCTTCGCCGTAGTCGAGTAACAGGCAGTTGTCGTCAATGCAGTTGCAGCACGAATGACGGACAATGCGGTTTACTCTGTCGGACAGCTCTTCGGTAATTTTCAGCACCATAGCTTGTTCCTCCTTTCGTGTATTTTGGAGGGCTTTTCGTCCCTCTACTGTATTAAATACACGAAAATCCGAAAACTTAGGGTTTTAAGAAAACATAGTGAAAATCAAAAAGAAAACACTAAAAAACGCCTTGAATACTGAACGATCAGAATTCAAGCTGATAATTTTAATATTACGGAAAACAATAATTCAAAATTTTTTCAAAAATTTCTTCTAAAACGGAGCAAAGGGAGTTTTATGGGACACCTGTTTTGGTAGACTTGATAGTGAGGAGGTGTTGATTTTGGAAAAAATCAGCTTTTTCAGCGCCGATTTTCGTGACGGAAGAATACGGATCGGCAACAAAACTTACCCTGCCGGTACATTCGCTACGCACCTTTTGAATCAATACTATAAGGACGATACGGCGGCTCGGTTGGCTGTATACAAACAATACAGCTGGCATTTATACGATACGATCTCTGCTGGTTATCTTGATAACACTGATGTTTTACGATCCGGGTGGGAGATCCACCAAATCTTAAAAACCTTGCCTAAAATGCAACCGTTCACTAAGCTGGATGTTGAAGCAGAGTGTATTAGAATAGCTGAACTTTTCACAGAAAACAACGCTGACTTTATCCGAGAGTATTTCAATGCAAAGGCTCAAATATTAGCTATGGGAATCAATGAATCTGCTTTGGATTTGCTCCCGATTGAAATAGATAAAGTTCAGCAAAAAACAGCGGACAACCTACTTAATGATATGATGACAACACTGGCTTTCTATGATCGTATCAGCAACGATATGAGAGAAGCATTTGAGGGCTTAACTGAGTTTTGTAACAGACTTGATGAAGCGAAACGCTTTGACGAGCCGCATCTATTACCGATTGCATTGGATATATTCGGCACTGAAAAAATTGACATTATATCCAAGTATGTCGCTATGCGCAAGACAGCAAAGAGCAAAACGATGGTTACAGCGAGAAGAATGTATTTTGATAATTACTATAGCTTTGTGCTGACGGATTTCTTTGAGGGCTTGCATTACGGTCATTATCCGAGAAGGTGTCCGATCTGCAAGCGATATTTTTTGATGACTTCTGCAAGACGGCAGGTGTATTGCAACGGAACAGCACCATACACGCTGAAAGGCAAGCCCATTACTTGCCGAAAATATGCGGCGAGGATGAAGAAAAAGGAACTTTCCGAAGGTAACCCTATCAATCCAATTTACAAGAGCCGTTGCTCTGCAATTCGTGTAGAACAAAAAAGAAGCACCATTACAGCAGAGTTTGCTGCAATGGCGCTGAAAGTCGCTAAAGAGTATTGGCAAAAAGCAAAGTATGATGACAACTACGCTAACGGTCAATTTGAAATGGATATGAAGCGTGAGAATTTGTATAGAGAAACGGACAGAAGAATCAAGCAAAAGTGAGCCATATCGAGAAAAAAGAATTTGAAATATACCGCATTACTCCGCCACCGCCTGAATGGGATTTGCAGGAGTATATTCGGCAGTATATCCAGACCGGCGATGAAAATTATTTTTATTGGTTCCTACACTATTACAAGCCGACGCTAAATGAAAAGGCGAAGTTTTTTAGGAATAAATACTCAATGGAAAAACATTTTGCCGATATAAAGCAAAGCCTTGTAACAGGCTTATGTAAGGCTCTGATGAAATACGATATTTCCATAGCTCCTTTTCTGCCGTATGCTCAGAGGTATATGGAGCGTGAGGCGCATACCTATATCCGCACAATGCGGACGGGGTATTCCGTGCAGAGCGACTTTGAATATGCCCGACTTCGTAAAGTGATGGATATTTTCAATCATTCAGGCGGTGAATTTACGGAGGAAACCATTTCTCAGGTTGCAGCGCAAATCGGTGAAAGCTATGATAAAACAAAGTCTATCATTGAAGGCGGTATTCTTACTGAAAACTATGTAGATGTTCAGAGTAACGATGAGGACGATGAACAGACAACAGATTTTCTTCTTCCCGATTCCTCGCTCAATCCTGAAAATATCTATTTCAAGCAGGAGCTTTATGATAAACTGTATGAAGCCTATGACAGCTTGGAATACACAGAAAAAATAATGCTCGCCCAACACCTCGGCTTTTGTCCTGATTGTTTAAGCACTCGCTACTCCGACAAAACCGATTTGGATGAAAACGGCAAACCGAAAGAAAAGCCAATCAAGCCGCTGCCATATACCGACATCGCCACCGATCACGGGTTTAGTAACGCAGGCACAGCAAAAAGAACTTGTGAAACGGCTATTAGTATAATAAAGAAACTGATTATTAACGATTGAAAAACCAAATAATTATGTTAGAATAAATAATAAGGAAGTGAAATATATGAAAGCCATCTTACCTCACTCTTTTTATATATTTGCAAGTCAATTTACTCTTGAATCAATGTTAAATCAGATTAGTTTTTTATCATATCATATTTTTTGTAATCCTGATGAGGCTACAAAATGTTTTGCAAAAACATTTAATTATACGATTACGATTAATCACAGGGTTATAAAAGGGAAAACTAATGTAGTTCAAACCTGGATAATCGATCTATACTATGATTTGGTAGTAACTGAAAATTACGGAGAAAAAGATATTTCAAAAGATGAGACTATATATCTAATTACGCTATATAACGATTATTGTAACGTTAGGGATAAAAAACTAAGCAAAAAAGATATACTATTATTTGTTTATGGCTTTTTTGGAGAGCAAAAAGATTTCCAAACTAACTTTTCATTTAAGGAACGGTTTTCAAGGGAAAAGTATATATTGGATAATTTATCTTGTAAAGAACACTCTGACAATACATTTGGCATAAACATTCCTGATAAATTCGTTGAAATAACCGGTTATACAACAGATTGCTATTCAGCTCTTGTTTATTTTATATTGCTGTTGTTTATTCAAAGCAATGGAGTAATCTCACAATCACAAATACCCTTGCTTAACAGTGAAATATTTACACAGGAAAACATTATCACCGTTCTAAATCAACACTCTGCGGACATTGATGATATCAGGAACAGTAGTCTGAAGCGGCAATTCTTATACACTAAACCGATATTAAAAATCGGAGAAAAGTATATTTCTGCTAATGCTTTTCTTATAAATGCGTTATTTGAGAATTCAAATTATTGGATATTACGCAATGATTATCAACGCATACACTCGCAGCATTTTATTAATGCTTTTGGTATCTATTTTGAGATGTATGTCGAAGAAGTTTTGAAGAATTGCCTTTCCAATGGTAAGTTTTCAAAAATACCAACCGAAAACGACGAAAAACGTGCTGATTGGATTATAAATATTGAAAACTATACATTTATTGTAGAGCAAAAGTCTTCACTTTCATTGCTGGGAATTAAACAAAATCAACCGGATATTGAAGCAATGAAAAGACATATTCTAAAAACTTGGGGAGAAGCGGTAAGACAATTAAACGAAACTCAAGCAGCTTTATCTTTAGACACACCTATAAAGATTATTCTTGTTTATGAAGATTACTATAAAGCAGAGTGCCTAGAAGAACTTTTTAGACTGGATTCCGAAATTGTAAACGACTACAATTACTGGTTAATGACAATTAATGAATTCGAAATGCTTTTTCATACTTACAAAACAAACACAGAACTCTTTTTTGATATTATCGCAAACAAAATCAAATTAGAACATACACAGTCTCATGAAGGGAGGGAAATGGAATTATTGTTGTCACAGAAAGGTATAAGTGAAAACTTATATATACAAGAAAGTGGGATAATACAACAGTATCAAAGAATTGAAGAATTAGTGAGGTCAATTTCAAATAATTAAACACACAAAAATCTTATGGAAGAAGGAGAAGAATGGTAGTTCTGAATTTCTACGGCTCAATAAAAAGTGCTATTTGTATCTCGGATAAACTAAAACTTTACATTTCAAACTTCAATTCTGATAATATACCTGAGTGGATTAGCGGGTGGAAAGGTGAATTAGAAGAGGAGTTATTGCAGGCAATGGCAATAAATGTGCTAAACAATAAACGGTATAATATTCAAAAAGGTGATCCTTTAATAATCTTATATAATAATATTTTTCCAAATAATCCAACAACAACCAGTCTGACAAAAAAACAAATTGAAAATATCACGGATAAGATGGTATGTATCTATTTTAATTATGAATACTCAGATATGCCAATGGGTGACTGGACTACTAATTGTTTTGACGGACGGTTTTGTGAAGAAGACTATGCCGAAAAAATCATTTCATTTCTTAACTTTCTCGCCTGTTCCATTAATAGAATACAAGACTTTCCTAATCCCACTCCAAATTGGATATATTCATCAAATTATGATAAAGTAGATGAACGCAGACTATTCTGGAATCAGAATAAATTTGGTTCTGATGAGTTTATTAAATCATTGATTGAATGGGGGAGGTTGATTGATAATTTCCTTCAAACTGAAAATGATTATTATCAACTTGATTTCTTATGTAATGCAATATTTGATGAATCAAAATGCGATACGTATCAGTATATGAAATTGTTTTCGTTGTGCCAAATGTTTTTAGAAAACAAAAGAGAATCAGAATTAGATGAAAAACTCCCATTTTTTCTTGACGAAAGAATAGACTTTAAGACAAGAAAGCAAATGGCACAACAATTAAGAAGAATACGCAATAAAATAGCGCACGGAGACTTTAAACACTTCAACAACGAGATTGAAAAGTATGCTCAAAAATTCCTTGATGGGAAATTATATTATGACTATACGGAATATAGTAGACAAAATTGGGTGTTGCTAAGTATTTGTTGTACATTAAAGGATGCATTAGCATTGATTATATATTATTTACTTTTCAAAAGAGAAGACTTAGATTACTTAAAGAAGGAGTATAAAAATGAATCTACAAACAATTGACTTTTCCGATTTCAATACAGAAGATGTTGAGCAGTATGCTCAAAAAATGGACTCAATATTTCAATATAATCAGAATGTTGAAAAAACAGCATATTTAAATTGGCGTTCAAACAAATATACCAACCAAAGGCGTCAATTAGTTGTTATGGGAGATAACTTTTTCTCGTCTGCTTATAATCTATTACAACAATGTATAAATGATAACGGTGATAAAAAAGCTGATTCTTGGATTTTTCCTATTATGTTTAATATTGTTCACGGTATAGAAATCTATCTCAAAGCAATCAATGTGATATTAAACATAGTATTAAACGAACAGAATCAAGTAATTCAGGGTGGCCACGACATAAAACAATTATGTCAGACTAGCAAAAGCCTTATTCTTAAGTACAAAAATAGGAACAAGAATGAGACAACCGATCAAATGTGGACAGCAATAAAAGTTATCGAGAATTTTATTGAAAATATCTATGAAAAAACAAATGATATGACATTTGCTAGATATCCTATGGATAAGAATAAAAATGGACATTTCTATATACAGACACTTGATAACTCTGTGATTGATATGGAATTACTCGAAAAACAAATGGTTATAGTTTATAAAATGCTAGAATTTATTTATCAAACACCGGAGTTGGAACAGGAACTAAATCTGGAAAGCATTTAACCTATTGAGATAATAAAACGATTCTCACCACCCTTAGGATCACCTAATACACATAATAAATTATATCACGGTTTAGGAAAAAATTGCTAAGAAATAACGCTGGAAAATAAAAAAACAGCCCGTATTATTATACGAGCATATTATCGTACCGCAACTATTACAAAACGAGGGGAGCCCCTCGTTTTGTAATATGTTGATTTATTATCTTTAATCTTTTTATTAACAAGAGTATGAAACTATTTTTGCCTTAGTGATATTTTTAGTTCTGAATATTCATATCCAAGTGACTTTAATAAAACATATATAAACTTTATTGTATATCCAGACGACAGGTTGCTTTCAATGAAAAGGTCTTCTTTAAGTTTTATAGGAGCTTTCATACCTAAATCTGACTTTGATATATATATTCTACTTGATTGCATTGGAGAATAATTATTGTTAGCAAGAGTTTCTAACTCTGTTTCTTTTACTTTAAGAAATTCTTGAGTTATATTTAACAAGAGATTTGCATATTTATGCTTTCCCAATACAATAGTATTGTTTAAGAAAGAAAAACTTACAGGTTCATAATCTTTATAATTTTTCGCAAAAATCGGATCAAAAGAATTAATCACCATTTCTCCTGTTGATGAAACATTGGTATTTCTTTCGAATTTTAGATCCCAATTTTCAACAAAAATATTTATTAGTTCTTTTTGCCTGTCAGAAACAACTTGTGGTGTCCATTTTTCTTTCGTTAAAACCTGTGTAGTTAGAGGGAAAGAAGTGGTTCCATTTTTCCCGGAAAAATATTTTTCTTTTTTCTCTTTGAAGTCATAATTCTGGGCAGCCGAGTTTTTCTTTCGTGTTAAAGGAACTAGATTTGCTATTTTGTTTAACCAATATTCTCGTTGTGTAATATCTTGCCAAATCAAACTCCATTCTGATCCGTCCCTTACTGTTTGGGGCAATACATGTTCAATAGTTAAGACATTTGGAGAATAATCAATAGATTGAGCTTGATCGCTGATAAACTCGTTTAATCGCAGAATTACATAATTACGTCTAACGCCGGTCAAAGAATATATATCCCCATTCAATGCATTAGTGAATTCTTCTTTCTCTTTATCTGATAAATCTATAGATATTAATCCTTGAGGACTATCTTGTTGATCATCCTCCATCTCTTTCAATATCATTCCATATCTTTCGATGCGTTGATTTAGATTTTTCGCTGTTATATGTAGATATGAAGCTAATCTTTCTAATTTAGTTATAAAATCACGAATCAGAAACGAGTTATTCTGATTATTAGCAAAATACTTTATTGCTACTGGCATCCAGTCCGAATTATCAATTTTATTTAACCAAAATAGATATGTATTGATTTCCGTTGCATTATCTGTGGATTTGTAGTTTTGCTTTTTTAAGATCATATATGCATCTGCATAAGGTGATATGATGTTATCAATTAATCTTTGCGGGGCTATATCTTTTAAAACAATTTCTTTAAATTCTTCCAGCAAATTCTTCTTTTGTTTTGCTTTAGCAAAAATCATTCTTGTGTGGGTAAAAATCTCATTAAAACCTGATCGAGTAGCGTTTTCTTCAATTTCTTCCCATTTATCAGTATACTCTTTTTGCAAGTTTTCAGGAATCTTGCCTATTACTTCTGCTTTTATTATATCGGTAGGCAACAAATCCAATCCTCTACTGTTCATTACAGAGAAAATTCTAAAAGCAGATTGTTGCGTTGGAGTTGAGACAGATACTATATAACATCTTGAGATTATGAATTGGATAAACGAGAAAAGATATTCTTCGTTTTCAGCAAATTTATCATCAACTAACTCCTTTATTTTTTCACAATTATTTCTTATGTGTTTTTGAGACTCGCTTTCTAAAGATGCAGGATCTAAATGTATTAGGCTATCAATATTTATATTTTGAATGTATTTTTCAAAGAAGGGTTGATCTTTATCTCTGAGATGTAGTCTTGGTATAGGAGAGCGACCTTCTATTTCATTTCCTTTTTCTTTTAAATAATCTTTACATAAATCTCTACGATTTGGATTTAATGCGGATGCAATAACAGAAATCAGTATTGACAATGTTGTTAACCTTTGTTGACCATCTATAACTTCACTATGTGGTTTATCATCTTCTTTAATAAGAACGATACTCCCCAAAAAGTAGTTTTCATTTTTTTCGTTCCTGAAGAAATCATAGAGATCAATAAAGAGTTCCGATGATTGTTCTTCTGTCCAGGCATATGGTCTCTGATATGCCGGAATATAAAAATCGAATTCAGAGCTGAATATCTTACTTAATTGATATTCTTTTCCTGTAATTTTACAACTCATTTTCCCACTCCTATCATCTAAAATGCACGAATTATTGTATTATCATACCATTCGTGCGGCTGTAATGGTGAATTAAACGCTTCTTCAAATAATGAAAACAATACCTTATATCTTGTTTCGGATTTAATTATTTTCTTCAATTCTTCAGTCTGTAACGGTATTATCTTCATTCCGTCTACACTTTTGGTATAATCCTGCGTGTCATAAAATGGCATATTCTTTCTTCCTCTGAAGTCTGCAATAACATTTATATCAAGATATGTTGTCGCAAATACACAATAGGAATCGAGATTGCCCGTCCTGAGAAGATGTCTGCCCAAATGTCTGGAAACAGGCTCCATCTCCATACGTCTTTGATTAGTGTTATCCGCTAAGGTTGCCTCAAGTAGTAGTGTGTGTGCCGGATAGTATTCTGTTTCTGGATATTCATATACAATATCCGCTTCACCACCGGCGGCGTGTGTTTTGGGTAAGAGATCAGCGTCAAGGGACAATTTCATATAATCAAGAATCTTACCGTGCCTTTCACTTGCTTTGTACCACAAAATACCAAGCACATATTCGAAAATCGTGGGTACATCGGCATTTTCGGTAACCATACTTCTTCTGATTTCATCATCATTTTTTGTTTCAAAGCAATCAAGAAGCGACAGTAATTTATCATCAATAAATTCAGTGTCAATAAGATGTTGCAATCTCTGATAACGTGTATCCTCTATCAATCAATCCCGATATCTTTTCAATATTATCCTACAAAGATATTCTGTCTATGATATCTCATGTTTACTATCATTTCATTTGAAGGATTGCTAACATAAATTTTGTTTATATCAATATTAATCTTAGAAACATTTTCAGAACTTAGTTTATTAGATATTAAAACCTTCATATTATCATCAAAAGTAATTAATCCAATATCGAAAAGCCTATCATACAGCGGTGATAATAACAGTCCGTTTTCCGAACTTAATCGCTCATAATTCGAAGCTGAACGCCAAGGTTTTATGTGACTTGCTAATAATAGCCGACTATCATCAATTCCGGTAATTATACAATGTTGATATTTTTCTATTATTCTATCTCTAAAAATTCCTTGACCAATTCTAGACTTTATTAACATTTCCTTTTCTGTCGTTGTAATATCTAAATCTGTTATTATTGTTAATTGTCGATCAATTATGGGATTGTCAACTTCTGACGATTTGTAATTTTTTAATTTCCAATAACCCTCACCCAATCCGTAGACCGGACAAAATAAATCTTCACTTCCTCTATAAGATTTCGTCTGGCTACAATGTCTTTGTATTGTAGCCCTAACATTATCTTTCCAATTAGGATTAGAGTAAATAAAATTTAATTTTCCTTCCTCTTCAATAGCTTCATATATTTCATTTAACGATCCCATACCATTCAGTTTATTAAGTGCAGATATAATCGAAGAAAGATATGTTGTTTTTTTCATTTATAGCACCACTTCCATCATTTCTAAATCTTCTTTAGTGGCTTTTCGTAAAATTTCCATCTGCGGTTCACCATTATACCATTTCTTTTCACTATGTCTTATAGCATTGATTTGCCAACCACTTGTTATTATAATCTGTCTGTCATTCTTCCATTTTATAACATATAATGTCTTGCTAAATTTATTTTTCATTTGGTTTCACCTATTAAAATTTAACTACCATTGTTTTACACCGCAATTAGTTTTGCATTGTACCTAACGACATAATCAATTATTTTTTGTTGGTCATAGCTTTCAGCACCAAACCAAGCATAATTACAAATATAGTTGCTATACATCAAATCATTTGTAATCAACAATTTTTCTGTAAAAGCAGAAGATACTGCACCTGTTCCTGCAAATATATCAGCAACAGAATCAATATCAGAACACTCCTCATTAACAACTTTTGTAATAAACGGCAACAACTTATACTTATTTCCTAAATACCTTCTATTGTTAATCAAAGAAGTCTTATAATCACCTGTTTTAACAGCAACAGCCATTTTTCTCACCCAAACATATTATCATTAGAGTCGCACTACTACCTGATAATAGAATTATATCAAATTGATTGTCCTATAAAAAGGACTTTGCTATTACAATCAGCATATAAATCCAACAGCATATAAGCTCTCGTATAAATTATATATTTTTATACGATATATGTCAAATAAAAAATCTGTTATCACAAGATATAGTAAGGGCAACAAGTAGCGTTACCTGTTGCCCTCTGTGTTATTAAGTGTATATCAACTCTGCATTTACAATCTCCTCCGCACGATTGCGGATAGTATTCATTTTCCGTACCCACAGCATTTGATTAGCCGCTTTGAGCTTTTCAGTCATGCCTTCTTGTTTGGCGAGCTGTTTTACAAGTCTATCAAACATTTCGAATGCTTTTTCGTCAATGTCGGCAAGGTAAGCGGTGAGTTTGCAGCTTGTCAGAAGATTAGTATAAAGGATTGGGCGGTGATTCTTGATATATTTCAAATGCCGCTTGCCCCAAATACCTATTTCAGCCTTTGGTTGTTCGGGCAACTTCAAATCGGGCAAAAGATAATCTCCCTGTTGCGTGTATGTAATCTTTGTAGCCATACCTTAGACCTCCTCAACTTTGATTTTCTTGATTCTGGCTTTTGTGAGCTTGATCAACAGCTCGTCAATGATGTCGGTATACTTACCCCGTAAAATGAGATCGTTCCTCAAATCAATCAGGCTGTTAATGACCGTGTGCCGTTCATCGGGCGTTAGATAAATGTGATACTTTGGATTTCTCATTGCATTACCTCCGTTTTATTTGATGATTTCATTATAAACAAAGTGCTCTCATAAATCGAATGTGTGGATAAAAACTTAAAAAGCAGAACAAAGCCGTTCCGGTTTTTTACCGAAAGGGCTTTGTTAGTTTGTTCTACACCTCCATCAAAATAATAGTATTTAACTTATTATCTATAAGAATTAACTATCGATTCTATTATGTCGAATATATCTTTTTCTTGGTTTAGTATTGCGTTTTGTTCCTTAATGAAATCACATAAAACATCTATTATTTCACTGTACTCATATTCAATTGAATCTTCTAATCCATCACCAATCTGACCCTCATCGTCTAAATGTAAATATCCTACAGTTAATTTGATATATCCTTGACCTATTTGCTCTTTGGTGCTTGAAATACTAATATCAATAGTTTCTTCATCACCTTCTGTTGGGCTGATTTCTATTTCATTGATCGTAAAAAGTAACTTCTCGTAGTTTAGACCTTGAATGATAATCGTTTCACCAAAAGAAATTGTATCAGGCAAGCACGATTCATTGATTCTTTCTGATTCTTCATATTTGTTTTCGCACCATTGACGAATGTTATATATTTCGTCTTCAGTGATTTGTTCTTTATTGTGTATAACAGGAAAATCAGAAATATCCTTTAGCTTACAAGAAAGCTGTACAGCTATATCGTTAACATTTTCGGTATGAAGTTTCTCCAATAGAGAATCATAACAAATTGAAATATCCTCAAAGGCTTTATATATTGATTTTATTTCTTCAAATTTTTGTACAACATCTTGTTCCAATTCTGAATTAGATAAATCCTCTTCTAAATATGATTCATAATCACTAAGTGAACGAAGCCCTAATTCCTTTCTATCCATATCATATAATTCTTGTACATAATTCACTGTATGTGAATCATCAACTATATGTCTTTCCTCCCTTGAATCCTCTCCGAGGATAACAGTGAATGGAAAGATTTTTATACTTTTTTCCTTGCGATTTAATTCTATTCTACATCCAAATTTAGCATTGTGCTTTTCTCTTACATTAATTGTATCAACATAGAGGTATTCTTTTTCTTCAGAATCCCAAGGTGCATTATCATAATCTTTGTAATAACAATCAGCAATGATATTAGCGCAGCATTGAAGTGTAACAAGTGATGTTTGTTCTAACATTTCATCTACTGACCATACACTAAAGGAAGTATTAGATATTTTTTCCATATAATATTCATCATAATCAAAACCCGACTCTATACCATCTTTATCATAAGAGAGTCCATTTACATCAATGTTATCATTATTTATTATGAATTCCGATATTGAAAGACTAATATACCTTTTCAATTCATCTATAATTTCAATAGTTTCTTTATAAGACCTGTCTCTTATACACATCTCCGAGCCCACGAGACCCTAAGA
>ERZ1026975.849-NODE-849-length-16850-cov-6.054838_pt1 | contig 16850 bp, 14 predicted proteins | sample MGYA00519561_ERZ1026975 | MGnify/ENA primary metagenome ERZ1026975 (study PRJEB26926, sample SAMN06164672) | human gut metagenome | biome: ENVO:00009003; feature: ENVO:2100002; material: ENVO:00002003 | host: Homo sapiens | place: USA | collected 2012 ... | reverse complement strand
CATCTGGACGCCACCACCGTGCTGTCCCGTAAGATCGTGGAGCAGGGCATTTACCCGGCCGTGGACCCGCTGGCATCCACCTCCCGCATTCTGGAAGCGGATATCGTGGGCGAGGAGCACTATCGCGTGGCCCGCAAGGTGCAGTCCATTCTGCAGCGCTATCAGGAACTGCAGGACATCATCGCCATTCTGGGCATGGACGAGCTGGACGAGAACGACAAGCTTACCGTTGCCCGCGCCCGCAAGCTGCAGAAGTTCCTGTCCCAGCCCTTTGCTGTGGCCGAAAACTTTACCGGCCTGAAGGGCAAGTATGTGCCCCTGCAGGATACCGTGCGTGGCTTTGCCGCCATTGTGGACGGCGAGGCCGACGATCTGCCGGAGTGGGCTTTCTTCAACGTTGGTACGCTGGAAGATGCCCGCCAGAAGGCGGCGGAAAAGCTGGCTGAGGAAAAGGGCGGTGCCGTCTGATGAACAAGTTCATGCTGAACATCACTGCGTCCAGCGGTGAGTACTATCAGGGCGATTGTGAAGACCTTGTGCTGCCCATCAGCGATGGCGTGTACGGCATACAGGCCGGACACAGCCCGGTGCTGGTGGCCATCCACATGGGCATCCTGCACTTTGAGGTGAACGGTGAAAGCCAGGACATCCTGGTAGGCGACGGCATTGCCGAGGTGACGCCTGCCTACGTGATGGTGCTGGTGGACAGCGCCGAGCGTCCGGAGGATATCGACAAGAACCGTGCCGAGGCTGCCCGCATCCGTGCCGAGGAGCGTTTGCAGCATCAGCAGAGCATGCATGAATATTATCAGAGCAAGATCGCGCTCGACCGTGCGATGCAGCGCCTGCAGGCCGCTGCAAAGTACCGGCGCTGAGAAAGAGCCGCGTCTGCCAGGACCAGATCTGAAAAAAGAGCATCATTTGTATCCATTGAGGGTGCAAAGTGATGCTCTTTTTTGTTTCAGGCGGTTCCATGGAACGCTGCTTTCGTGTATAATAAGGTCAATGCAACCCCGCGTGTTGTGCGGGAAAGGAGGAGGTTTTCCATGATCCAATTCGGCCTGCGTCTGCATGACGCGGAAAAGCTGCCTGTTGAGCAGGTGCTGCCGCTGGTGCGCCAGAAAGGCTTTACCTGCGCCCATGTGGCTCTGAGCAAATCCTTCAAGGAGCTGCCCTGCACCCCCAGCGCCCTGACCCCCGGCTATGCGCTGTATCTGCGGCATCTGTTTGAGAAAAACGGCATCGATATTGCCGTGCTGGGCAACTACCTGAACCTTGCCCACCCGGATGCGGATGCCCTGCACGCCATTCAGGAAAAATACTATGCGCACATCCGCTTTGCAAGCCTGCTGGGCTGCGGCATGGTGGGCACCGAGACCGGTGCGCCCAACGCGGAGTACAAATTCTGTCCGGAGTGCCGCAGCGACGAAGCCCTTTCCACCTTTATCAAGAACTTCAAGCCGGTGGTGCGCTGTGCCGAGCAGTACGGCGTGACCATTGCCATTGAGCCGGTGGTCAAGCACATCGTGTACGATGCCAGACGCGCCCGCACCGTGCTGGACGAGATCGGCAGCCCGAACCTGCAGATCCTGTTCGACCCCGTCAACCTGCTGAACATGGAAAATGTGGACCGCCGCGAGGAAGTGTTCGCCGAGGCCATCGAGCTTCTGGGCAAGGACATTGCCATGATCCACTTCAAGGATTTCCTGCGCAAGGATGCGGGCGGCCAGCTGGCTGCTACGGGTGCAGGGCAGGGAGGCATGGAGGACTACCGCACCATCCTGCGCTTTGCAAAGCAGGAAAAGCCCTATATCTTTGCAACGCTGGAGAATACCACCCCGGAAAACGCGGTGGAATGCCTGAACTACCTGAAAAAGCAGTACGACGAGTGCTGAACACTTTATAACAAGAAAAACATCTGCAAACTTCGCCCGGAATGGGGCAGCTTGCAGATGTTTTTTGTATCAGATGAAGTTTATGGTTCGGCCTTTTACAAATTGCAATTAAGAAGTAGTTTCGCTGAAAATGCCCAGAACGAAAGCGGAGGACATTAAGATCATTCCAGATCCAGCTTATGCTCCATCAGCCAGCGGGTCAGCAGAAAGTATCCTGCGGCAAAGGCAATGCTGACCGCCAGCCCGAACAGGGTGGTGAACGCACTGGGCGCAGCAATGGAAACATCTACACCGCCAAGGGTGGGATCGGAAACAGCCTGCAGCATGTCGGCACTGCTGACACCGGAGTTCAGCCAGTTCTGCAGGAAGGACAGCAGGAAAAATGCCAGAATACCGGCCGGGACCATGTGCTTTTTGAACTGGTGGCCGATCATGCATGCAGCATAGATGCACAGGATGCTGGACACCAGTGCCACCAGCCCGTTCAGCGTTTCAAAGATCAGCCAGAGCCACCCGGAGCTGCCGGTCATGCGGAAGATCTCCACCACTTTCTGCCACAGCTCCGGCAGATGCTGCAGGGCCGCGCTGTTCAGAGACAGAGCCAGCAGCATCACCGCAAAGGAGAAAATACCCACGATGCTGCTGCAAAGCATCCAAACTACGCTGGAGATCAGCTTGGAAAGGATGAGCTGGCTTTCCGTCACCGGCAGGGTGTGCATCAGGTAGCCTTCGCGGCCCAGCAGATTGCGGGTGAAGCGGGTCACAATGGTCATCACGGACACCACTGCCACCGCAACGGCTACGACCATGTAGGCGAACAGCAGCAGAGATGCAAAGTTGTCCTTGGAAGAGCTGCGCAGGGAAAAGCCGCTCAGCACTGCCAGCGCAACAAGGGCCAGATACAGCCCGCCATAGGTGCGGCCGGTGGCCTTGAATTCATATTTTAACAGCTGTTTCAGCATTTGAATACCTCCCGGAAATATGCATCCACGCTCATGCCCTCGGTCTCGCGCAGCTCTTCGGCATTGCGGTGGGCGAACACCCGGCCATCCTTCAAAAAGACGGCTTCGTCCAGAATGGGCTCGATATCGCCGATGAGGTGGGTGGAAAGAATGACGGTCGCATCCCGGCTGTAGTTGTTCAGGATGGTGCTCAGGATATAGTCCCGGGCGGCAGGGTCCACGCCGCCAATGGGCTCATCCAGCAGGTAGAGCTTTGCGGCGCGGCTCATGGCCAGGATCAGCTGCACCTTTTCCTTGCTGCCCTTGGAGAGGGTCTTGAGCCGCGCCTTCGGTTCCAGTTCCAGCCGGGCCAGCATTTCGTTTGCCTTAGCGGGGTCAAAATCGGCATAGAATTCGTGGAACATTTCCACCAGCTGCTCCACACGCATCCAGTCCGGCAGCCAGTCGGCGTCCGGCAGATAGGACACGATGGCTTTGGTGTCCGGCCCGGGGGTCATGCCGGCGATCCGGATGCTGCCTGCACTGGGCTGCAGCAGACCGTTCGCCAGCTTGATGAGGGTGGTCTTGCCGCTGCCGTTGGGGCCAAGCAGCCCCACGATGCGGCCAAAGCCGATGTGCAGGTCTACATTTTCCAGTGCGGCCTTATCCTTCTGGTAGCACTTGGTCAGTGCTTCACAGCTCAAAAGTTCATTCATTGCGATCCTCCTTTGCGTCCCAGTGCTCCAAAAGCGCGGCTGCCTGTGCGGGACTGTAGCCGATGCCGCGCATCTTTTCCAGAAAATCCGATGCCAGCGTCCGGGCGGTGTCGGCGCGAAGCTGTTCGATCAATGCAGTATCCTCCGTAACGTAGCGGCCTGCGGTGCGTTCGGTGCGCACCAGACCTTCCGTCTCCAGCTGGGCAAGGGCCCGCTGCATCGTGTTTGGGTTCACCCCGGCGGCTGCGGCCAGATCACGTACCGAATCCAGATGCCCGCCCGGCGGGTAGGTGCCGGCCAGGATCCGGGCCTTCAGCCGTTCCACAAGCTGGGCATAGATCGGGCGGCTGGCATCAAACTGTTCGCCCATGGTATCATCTCCTTGTCTTGCTGTATTAAGCGCTTGATACAATAATACACGATTTGCTCTGTTTGTCAAGGGGAAAAAGAAAAAACACCATAAAACTGTGGGAAGTTGGAAAAAGTGCCCATAAAACACTGCACATTGATAAAAAATTACAATAAATTCAAACAATTTCACATTGCAAAGCTTTTGACAATGTGCTATGCTGAAAAACAGAGAGCTCCGCCCGGAAAGCGGCGGAAAAGAGATTTGGAGGAAAAATAACTATGGCTGACCGCATCGTTCTGAATACCATCTCCTACCATGGCCACGGTGCCATTGAGAACATCGTTCCCGAACTGACCGCCCGCGGCTACAAGAAGGCATTCGTCTGCTCCGACCCCGACCTGATCAAGTTCGGCGTCACCAAGAAGGTCACCGATCTGCTGGACGCCGCCGGTTTTGCCTACAGCGTTTACAGCGAGATCAAGCCCAACCCCACCATCGCCAACGTGCAGGACGGCGTGGCCGCTTTCAAGGCCGCCGAGGCTGACTGCATCGTGACCATCGGCGGCGGCTCCTCCATGGATACCGCAAAGGCCATCGGCATCATCATCAATAACCCCGAGTTTGCGGATGTCCGCTCTCTGGAAGGTGTTGCTCCCACCAAGAAGCACGCGGTGTTCACCATCGCTGTTCCCACCACCGCCGGCACTGCTGCCGAGGTCACCATCAACTACGTCATCACCGATGTGGACAAGAAGCGCAAGTTCGTCTGCGTGGATACCAACGATATTCCCGAGATCGCCGTGGTCGATCCCGATATGATGTCCTCCATGCCCAAGGGCCTGACCGCCGCCACCGGCATGGACGCTCTGACCCACGCCATCGAGGGCTACATCACCAAGGGTCACTGCGTCATCTCCGATATGTTCCATCTGGAAGCCATCAAGCTCATCAGCCAGAGCCTGCGCGGCGCAGTGCAGAACACCCCGGAAGGCCGCGAGGGCATGGCTCTGGGCCAGTACATCGCCGGCATGGGCTTCTCCAATGTGGGTCTGGGCATCGTCCACTCCATGGCACACGGCTTGTCCGCTCTGTATGACACCCCGCACGGTGTGGCCTGCGCCATCCTGCTGCCGGTGGGTCTGGAGTACAACAAGTCCGTTGCCGGTGAGCGCTACCGTGCCGTGGGCAAGGCCATGGGCGTTGTGGGCATCGATGAGATGAACGATGTGGAAGCCGCTGACGCCACCATCGCCGCCGTCAAGCAGCTGAGCGCAGACGTGGGCATCCCCGCAAATCTGCACGGCATCCTGAAGGAAGAGGATATCCAGTTCCTCGCCGAGTCCGCATTCGCAGACGCCTGCCGTCCCGGCAATCCCCGCGACACCAGCGTGGAAGAGATCGTAGAGCTGTATAAGAGCCAGCTGTGATTCCGCTCTGTAAATTCAAGCTGTAATTTTGGGCCCTGCTGTCCTTCGGGATGGCAGGGCCTTTTTCTAAGATGTATCTGAAAACAAAGCAACAGGCTGGATCTTCGTCTTTTCAGAGATGCCCGGAGAGCCTGCCGCGTCGCAGAGTGACAAAATTTCTGCACGGCTCTTGTACACAGCGCCCAAAACGGGTACAATCAATGCAGTAAGAAAAAACTGGAAGCGAAAGGAACCTTATGACGCTGAACTTCTATACTCTGAGTGTTATTTATCTTGTATATTCCTTTCTGGGCTGGGTGGCTGAGACGGTAGTCGCGACCATCCGGGGCGGAAGGTTTGCCAACCGCGGTGCGGCGGCAGGCCCGTTCTGCTTTATCTACGGTACCACCGGCGTGCTGCTGGCCGTGAGTTTCGGCGACCTGCGCACCGAGCCGGTCTACCTGTTCTTTGCCTGTATGATGGCGGCAACGGTGATGGAATGGATCACCGCCAAGCTGCTGGAACGCCTGCACCGCCGCAAGTGGTGGGACTATTCCGGAAAAAAATTCAATCTGAACGGCTATGTGTGCCTGCAGTATTCGCTGCTGTGGGGTGCGCTGGGCACGGCAAGTGTGCTGTGGGGCAATAATGTGCTGCTGCGGCTGTGTGCGCATATCCCGGTCTGGCTGCTGCGCCCGGCAGTATGGGTCTCGCTGACGGTGGCGGTGCTGGACCAGATCGGTTCGGCGGTGCTGGTGCAGCAGTATGCGGCCCGGCACCCGGTGCTGGAGCAGCTCAACCAGAGACTGGGGGAGCGGTCGGATACGCTGCGCCGCAGGATCGTGCTTTACATTGAAAAACGCATCCAGTATGCTTACCCGGCTGCGGCCCGGCAGGAGCAGACTGCGCTCCGGAAGGGGGAAAAGAACTTCCTCAGCGTGTCCGATCTGCTGTGGCTGTTCGTGATCGGCGCGTTTCTGGGCGACATGGTGGAGACGGTGTTCTGCCGCGTGACCGCCGGGGTCTGGATGAGCCGCTCCAGTCTGGTCTGGGGGCCGTTCAGCGTGGTGTGGGGTCTGGCGCTGGTGCTGGCAACGGTGCTGCTGCGTCAGGAAAAGGACCGGAGCGACCGCTATCTGTTCGCCTTCGGCACCGTCATGGGCGGTGTGTACGAATACGTGTGCAGCGCCGTCACCGAGCTGCTGTTCGGCACCGTGTTCTGGGACTACAGCAAGTTCAAGTTCAATCTGGGCGGGCGCATCAACCTGCTGTACTGCTTTTTCTGGGGCATTGCGGCGGTGATATGGATGCGCTACGGCTATCCGCTGGTGCTCAGAGGCATGGAGAAGGTGCGCAGCCGCGTCCGCCCATGGATGACCGCCCTGCTGGCAGTGTTCATGGCGGTGAACATGCTCACCAGTGCGCTGGCCCTTGCCCGCTACGATGCCCGCACCAGCGGTGAAGCGCCCAAAAGCAGCATCGATATGCTGCTGGATGCGCATTTTGACGATGCCCGCATGGAGCGTATTTATCCCAACGCGAAGAAAGTAGCCAAGGCCGGATGAAATTTCAACGCTCCTCTTGCACTTTGGTGCAAAAACCGGTATAATATTTTTCGGATAAAAGGGAGTAAAGGGCGCTCGTTTTGCAAAAACGGTGCGCTGTGGCGCAGCGACATCCCGGCAGAAATGCCCGCTGTGTCACCGGAAGCTTGAGACTTTTATTACACTTTCCCGTTTTTGGGCAGGATGTAATAAAGGCCTCTTTTTTATTGCTGCTCTGCCAAAAACAAAAGGAGAAAACTATGCTCATTCCTGTTTTGCTGTTCATCGTGGGCCTGCTGTGCCTCATCAAGGGCGGTGACTGGTTCGTGGATGGTGCCACGGGCATTGCCCGCCGCTTCCATGTGCCGGAGCTGCTCATCGGTGCCACCGTGGTGTCCATCGGCACCACCCTGCCGGAGGTGATGGTCTCCACCACCTCGGCCTTTACCGGCCACGGCGAGATCGCCTACGGCAACGCCATCGGTTCGATCATCTGCAATGCATCGCTCATTGCGGCCCTCACCATTGCGGTAAAGCCGGGCAAGGTAGACCCCAAGAGCCTGCGCACGCCGGTGCTGTTCTTCTTTGTGGCAGCGGCCTTCTATGCCGGTGTGGCCTACACCACCGGCTACTTCTCCCGCCCGGTGGGCCTGATCCTTCTGGCCATGTTCGCAGCGTATATCATCTGCAACGTGATGGCCATGAAGAACGCCCCCGCCCCGGAAGAAGAGGAAGAACCGGAAGAAAATGCGTCCTTTGCCAAGGAGCTGGGCCTGCTGGCCGTGGGCGCGGTGCTCATTGCCGTGGGTGCCAACCTGCTGGTGGACAACGGCACCCTGATCGCACAGGCACTGGGCGTGCCGGAGTCGGTGATCGCGCTCACCTTCGTGGCACTGGGCACCTCGCTGCCGGAGCTGGTAACGGCCATCACCTCGCTGGCAAAGGGCCACGGTGCACTTTCGCTGGGCAATGTCATTGGTGCAAACGTGTTCAATCTGGTGCTGGTGAGCGGTGTTTCCGCCACGGTGGCACCCTTTACCATTCCGCAGAACTCCCTGCTCTTCGGCCACAATGCATCGCTGGTGCTGGAGTTCCCGGTCATGTTCGCCGTGATGCTGCTGCTCACCCTGCCCGCCCTCTTCAAGGGCAAGCTGAGCCGCCCGCAGGGCATTGCGCTGCTGTGCATCTACGCGGCATTCTGTGTGGTGCAGTTCACCATCTGATAAAACAGCAAAAGGCCGACGCAGTGCTGCGTCGGCCTTTTGCCGTTTTAAGGGTTATTTTTTCAAATGGGAATCCCAGCCGGAAGAGGTGATGACCTGCTGATCCGGTGTGCACCACATGGCTTCCACGCCGTCCAGACTTTCCACGATCTTCATCCCGTCCTCCAGCGGCTGGCAGAACAGGCCGGTGGTCAGGCAGTCGGCAAGGCCGGAGTCGCTGCACAGCACGGTCACGCCGTTAAAGTAGGCGGCGGGGAACAGGGTGTCCGGGTCGATCAGGTGGTGGTAGCGCTTGCCGTCCACCACGTAGTAGCGCTGGTAGTCGCCGCTGGTCACAAGGGCCATATCGCTCATGTTGATGGCACCGTCCAGCATGGAATCCGAGGTGTATACATCCGAAGAGCTCCATGGGTTTTCCACGCCGCCGGTCCACTGACTGCCGTCCGGTTTTACACCAATGGCGCGCAGGTTGCCGCCCACGCTCACCAGAGCGCTGGTCAGGCCGCGGGCCTCGGCAGCCTGACACACCATTTCCACGGCGTAGCCCTTGCCCACGCTGCCCACATCCAGCAACATTTCCGGGTCGGCCAGATAAACGGTCTTGGCATCCGCGTCGATGATCACGTTGTTGATATCACAGTGCTGGGCGGCTGCTTCCAGCTCTTCCATGGTGGGCAGCTTGTTGTCGGCATCCGTCTCGGCGGCTTCGGCAGCTTCGCGGTAATTGTGCCAGATATTCAGCACGCTGCCCATAGCAATGTTCAGCTTGCCGTTGGTGGTCTGGTACATCTGGTCGGCCAGCTCCAGCATGGAGAGGATGCGGTCGTCCACCTCCACCGGAGCGCTGCCGGCATTGTCGTTGATGGTCTTGACGTTGGTCACGCCGGGGTAATCGTTGTAGATATCATACAGCTGGTTATAGGTAATAAGGTCTGCGTGCAGGGCATCCATCTGGGTGTTGAATTCTTCCTCGCTCTCGCAGTAGGCGATCACCTGCGTTACGGTATCGAACACATCATAAAAAACGGTGGAATAGCGGGTAAGCTCTTTCTTTTTGGAGGCACAGCCTGCCAGCAGGCTCAGGCAGAGCACCCCGGCCAGCAGGGCGCTGACGAAACGTTTTGCGCGGGTCTTCATACGGTGCGGTTCTCCTTTGCGGCGGTAAAGGCGGCGTGCTCCTCCTGCAGGTGGGCCAGCAGATCGCCGAACACCCAGCTGCGGTTGGAGGGAGTCACAACGGCCTTGAGCGGAATGATAACCTGTGCCTGCTTCATCAGATCCAGCAGGGTGTCCACATCCTTCTCCTTGAAGTTGGCCAGAACCACTGCCGGCGGGTAGGCACCCGGTTCCAGCACCAGCGTGCGGGCGGCCTTGGTCTCCACCTCGCCCAGCAGCTGTGCCACGGTCTTGCCCGCATCGGCAGGGGAGACGAGCAGCACCTTCATGCCAAAAGCAGGAGCCATGCCTTCCAGCTTGCCGCGGTCGGCGGGGGAAAGATTCCAGCCCAGAACCAGCGGGACACCGGCGTTCTGGTTGCGTGCGATATGTGCTTTCATAAAAAAACCTCATTTCAGGGTGGATTGCAAATACACTATAGTATAACACAAATACGCAAAAAATGGAATGCCGGGGGGGGCGGTACTACCGGGAGAAGTTTCGGAAAATTTCGAGCAAAGGCAACAAAAATTAGAAGAAATTACAAGGCAAATTTCAGTGCAGGTGAAGATTGTATGCAGAAAATAGAGGTGCTATACTAAAAATGCGAGACATAAGTCTCAGAAATTTAACAGAAAGCAGAGGTTTTGAGGATGAAAAAACAGAAGATGCGGTTCATCAGTGCAGTGCTTGCGGCATGCATGATGACATCTGTCCTTCCGGTCAATGCACTTGCTCTGGGGGGGTACGCCTGAAAATGGCGTAACTGCGCAGGAAGATACCGCAGCCACAACGATCCCGTTTGAAGGCAAGATCATCACCGAAGGCGGCAATTACGAGATCCCGGAGGGGACTTATACTCGTCCAATCGAGATCAATGTAACCGATACGACACAGCCGGTGAATATTGCCATTAAAGGTAAGGTTACAGCTACAGACAAATGTGACCCTTTCTTTAATATCAAAAAAGCGGGAATTGTAAACATCGAAAATGAAGGTAACTATGAAGTTGACTGTACAACGCGCCCGAGTCACTTCATGTTCATAAGTTATTCTGGGGCACAGGTAACGGTAACGAACGGTAAATACAAGGGCTCCGGTGGAACACACCTGATGATGAACTTCAGCGGTTCTTTGACTCTGAATAATATTACAGCACAAACTGAAAGCAGCTATGCAATAACGAGTGCCGGTACAGTCATCATTAACGGAGGTACTTATACGCGCAGTGGTCCAATTAGTTCCAGTACAGAAAATGGAGCAATCGGAAACGGCGGCGGTACGATGGAACTGCACGATGTTACGGTGAACTCGTGTCAAGTTGCAGTCACAAATTCTAACGGTGAGTTAACGATTGATGGCGGCAACTATACATCAGATAATGGATTTAATTGTATCCGCAATGAATCTGCTGGTCTTAAAATTGATCGTGGTGCTTTTGATGGAAGGAGTGCCAGCTGCATCAACAACAAATGGGGTCGTGTGGAGATCAACGGCGGCACCATTACCTCGGCCGCAGACTACACCATCGAAAACCGCGGCGGCCTGCACATGAACAACGGTACGGTCGCCAGCACGAATCCAGATGCCGCGGTCATTGACTGCGCCGGCAATTACGGCGATACGCGGATCAACGGCGGCACCATCAAGGGCGGCAAAGACGGCATCCGTCTGAAGGATCTTGGAAGCTCCGTAGTGACCCTGAAGCAGGCGACCTTTGAGGACAACGCCAACAATGTCCATCTGGGCGATGGCCAGAAGATCGACATCGAAAGGAACTTTACCGGTACGGCAACGATCCTGACCGACGATCCAAGCCGCGGCCGTCAGATCACGCTGAAAAACGAAAACGAGGATCTCAGCTATCAGAACAAGCTGAAACTCATCAGCATGAATCCCGGCTACATCATCGGCTATAAGCGCGGCGAAGACGGCAAGGAGTACCGCTACCTCGCCGATGCGAACGGCAATGCTGTCTCCACCCAGGACGCAAAGGCGACGGCCGACCTCGGTGCCGGTGCCCAGCAGCTGGACACCACCGACGTTGTGCCGGAAGGTAAGGATGTGACCGTGACGGCAGATCTGCAGGAGGGCGCAGAGTTCCTCGGCTGGAGCGTCTCGCGTGCCGACGGCGAAGCACTGGACTGGACTCCGGCTAGGGACGACCCCCAGACCATCACCTTTACAATGCCCGACTGCAATGTGACCGTCACGGCACTGTGTCAGGGTGGAAATGATGACATCGACAACCCGAGCGGCGGCGGCAGCAGCGATGTGGTGACCGGCATTGCGGCTGTTGCGCTGACCGGTGCAGCCGTGTGGGGCATTTACGAAACCGGAACCGGCATCTATCGCGTGCTGAATATGCCCGGCGTCCCCATGCCCTCCAACCGCGCCGGTCTGGCGACCCTGATCTGGGAAAAGGCCGGCTGCCCGGAACCGCAGACGGTGAAGAGCTTCAGCGACATCGATGACGCCGACCTTCATCTGCGGCAGGCTGCCAGCTGGATGGAAGAGCAGGGTCTGATGGACGATGTGAAGGAAAACGAGTTCCGCCCCTATCGCTATGTGACCAAGCTCCAAACCTGCCTTGTCTGGGATAAGGCCAAGGAAAAGAGCCTGATCTCCTGAAAAGTAGATCATTCTTGTAACAACCCCGGGGTGACCGCAAGCGCCCCGGGGTTGTTTTTTTTACAGGAAAAGGGGCAGAACCGGAAGATGCAGTGTGAAAAAAGCAACGAGGAAGATCCCGCAGGATCTTCCTCGTTGCAAACACAAAATAATAATTCCGCAGAGGATAGTTCAAATCATCAGTTCAGCTTTTTGCCAAAGAACTCCACCTCTTTGCCGATGAACTGCATCAGCTCGTCGAACTGGTCGGGGGTCAGGCTCTGGGCACCATCGCACTTTGCCTTGGCGGGGTTGTTGTGCACCTCGATCATCAGGCCGTCGGCACCGGCAGCAACAGCGGCCTTTGCCAGATCCGGCACCATCCATGCGTGGCCGCAGGCATGGCTGGGGTCCACAATAACGGGCAGGTGGGTCATCTTGTGCAGCATCACCACACCGGCAAGGTCGAGGGTGTTGCGCATGCTGGTCTCAAAGGTGCGGATGCCGCGCTCGCAGAGGATGACGTTCTCGTTGCCCTCAGCCATGATGTACTCGGCGCTCATCACGAACTCTTCCAGCGTATTGGCAAGGCCGCGCTTGAGCAGCACCGGCTTCTTCTGACGGCCGACGGCCTTGAGCAGCTCAAAGTTCTGCATGTTGCGGGCACCCACCTGAATGAGGTCTACATTCTCGAACAGGGGCAGGTGCTCGGTGTTCATGATCTCGGTCACGATGGGAGCACCGGTGGCGCGGCGTGCCAGCTTGAGCAGGTCGAGGCCCTCGCTGCGCATCCCCTGAAAGGAGTAGGGCGAGGTGCGGGGCTTGAATGCGCCGCCGCGCAGCAGGGAAGCACCCGCAGCCTTCACGCGCTGTGCGCAGTAGGTGATCTGCTCCTCGCTCTCAATGCTGCAGGGGCCTGCAATGACCGCAAAGTTTCCGCCGCCGATCTTTACGCCGTCCACATCGATCACGCTGTCGTCCGGGTGGAACTTGCGGTTGGCCTTCTTATAAGGCTCGGTCACGCGGCGGCAGGTCTCCACCACCGGGTTTGCCAGCACCCAGCTCTCGGCCACGGCCTTGGTGTCGCCGATCAGGCCCAGAATGTGGCTCTCACTGCCCTTGGAATCGTTGATCTGCAGGCCCATATCCTGCAGTTCGTGGCAGAACTCGCGTACCTGTACCTCAGGTGCGTTCTGTTTGAGTACGATGATCATAGTGCTTTGTCTCCTTTGCCTTATCGTGTGAAACGGCGAGGGAGACCGGCTCCTTTGCCGCAGCTTGCAGTGTCAAACTTCAGGGTTCTGAAGTGTGTGACGCTATGATATCACTTCAGGAAACTGAAGTCAAGAGAATTTTGAATTTTTTTGAAGAAAGTGGTAGAATAAAAAAGAACCCTCTCAGTCATTGCTGCGCAATGACACTTGCCGGGTTGCGGCTCCCAGCAATCACTTCGTGCAAAAATGCACTCGTGCTTTGCTGGCCGCTGCCCCAACAACAACTCCCTGTATCCGCCACTGGCGGCGGTCGTTGTTGTTGCTCCCGAAGGGCGAGCTTTTTACTGCTTTCTATGGGGCATTACTTCACGGTGAAAGAGGATCAGCCAGTTACCGCGCATAAGCTCCCCCTTTTGGGGGAGCTGGACGCGAAGCGGCCTGAGAGGGTTCAATACAAGCAAAGGGGATATCAGAGATGGGAAAAGAAGCAAAAACCAATGCCATGCGCATTCTGGAGCGCGAGAAGGTGCCCTACACCGCCCACGAGTACGCTCATGAAGAGGGCGTTGCCGTGGCAGGTGTGGATGTGGCAGGCAGCATGGGCGAAGACCCTGCCTGCGTGTATAAGACGCTGGTGACGCAGGGCAATAGCAAAAACTATTTTGTGTTCGTCATTCCGGTGGCAGCAGAGCTGGATCTGAAAGCCGCTGCCCGCAGTGTGGGCGAAAAAAGCGTTGCCATGATCCATGTGGCCGATATCAACAAGGTCACCGGCTATGTGCGCGGTGGCTGCAGCCCGGTAGGCATGAAAAAGCAGTATAAGACTGTGTTCGATGAGAGCGTGCTGACGCAGGAGAAGGTCTATGTCTCCGGCGGGCGCATCGGCACGCAGGTGTGCTGTGCCCCGGCGGACCTCATCCGTGCTGCACGGGCAATTACAGCAAAAATTATTTTTTAAAAAAGTCCGTCTATTGTACAAAAAGTTAACGCATCCTATTTACATAAAATATACTTAAACTATAAGTCATACTTAAAAAGAAAAACAATGTCGAAACTGCACAAAACTTTTGAAAGTTTTTTGACGGCATGAAAACACAAGGTAGAATTTGTGGGAACACTCTTTTCAAAGATGTTTTTTTGCCGTAAACTGTATGTAGTACAGGGACGGCGGCCCGCAGAAAGGGCTTTTCCGCCGCCTGAAAACGCAAGCACAAGGAACTGCGGAGGAGAACTTCAATGATGAAGATGCTGCCGGGTCTCATGGGTCGAAACAACATTCGGGCATGTCAGGGGCATCGTGCAACTTTGTGCAAAGCGTCGGGAGAGCATACGCAGAATTAAAGGCCGTGGTACGGGTGTACCGCAGCCTTTTTTGTTTGTCGGTTGAGAAAGAGAGGTTTGGATATGGTTCGTAAAGTGGCTGTGATCATGGGTTCTGACAGCGATTGGCCGGTGGTAAAGGGCGCATGTGCCCAGCTGAAAGCGCTGGACATCCCTTTTGAGGCGCACATCCTTTCGGCACACCGCACCCCTGCCGGGGCAGCGGAGTTTGCCAAAAGCGCCCGTGCCAACGGCTTCGGCGTGATCCTGTGCGCAGCAGGCATGGCAGCACATCTGGCGGGTGCCTTTGCTGCCAACACCACCCTGCCGGTGATCGGCATTCCCATGAAGGGCGGTGCCATGGACGGCATGGATGCCCTGCTTGCCACGGTGCAGATGCCCAGCGGCATCCCGGTGGCAACGGTGGCTCTGAACGGTGCCAAGAACGCCGCATGGCTGGCTGCGGAAATTCTGGCTTTGAGCGACGACGCTCTGGCCGAAAAGCTGGCAGCAGAGCGCACCGCCATGGCCGCACAGATCGCTGCCAAAGAGGAAAAGCTGCAGGCTGAGATCGCCCAGCTGTAAAGGAGAACCAATGTCTGATTTTGCATATCCGCTGCACGAAGAATGCGGCGTTTTCGGCATTTACGACCGTGCCGGTACCGAGGATGTGGCCGCTGCGGCCTACTCGGCTCTGTATGCCCTGCAGCACCGTGGTCAGGAGAGCTGCGGCATCGCCGTGAACGATGATGGCGTGATCAACGGCCACCGCGACCTCGGCCTTGTGAACGAGGTGTTCACCCCGGCGGTGCTGGCAAGTCTGGCAAACCCCAATGCGCACATGGCTACCGGTCACGTGCGCTACGCCACGGCAGGCAGCCGTGTGCGCGCCAATGCACAACCCATGATCGTGCGCCATGGCCGCGGCACCATGGCACTGTGCCACAACGGCAACCTGACCAACGCCATTGAGCTGCGCCGCCAGCTGGAAAATGAAGGTGCCATCTTCCACGGCTCCTCCGATACCGAGGTGATCTGCTACCTGATCACCCGCAACCGCCTGCGCATGGGCAGCATCGAGACCGCCATCAGCAAGACGATGGATGTGCTGGAGGGTGCCTACAGTCTGGTGATCATGTCGGCCACCAAGCTCATTGCAGTGCGTGACCCCCGCGGCTACCGGCCCCTGTGCATCGGCACGCTGCCCGGCGGCGGCTACGTATTTGCCAGTGAGAGCTGTGCACTGGACGCTGCCGGTGCCACCCTGCTGCGGGACGTGGAGCCCGGCGAGATCGTGGTGGCAGACGCAAAAACCGGTGAGTTGCGCAGCATCAAGGATCACTGCGGTCGGCCGGACACCCAGATGTGCGTGTTCGAATTCATCTATTTCTCCCGCCCGGACAGCATCATCGAGGGCAGCTCGGTGCACGAGGCCCGCAAGCAGGCCGGCCGGTTCCTTGCACAGGAACACCCCGTGGAAGCGGACGTGGTCATCGGCGTGCCGGATTCCGGTCTGGATGCAGCTCTCGGCTACTCGCAGGAGAGCGGCATCCCCTATGGCATCGGCTTTATTAAGAATAAGTACATCGGCCGCACCTTCATTCAGGGCAGCCAGAAGCAGCGCGAGAACAGCGTGCGCATCAAGCTGAACGTGGTGTCCAGCACCGTCAAGGGCAAGCGGGTGGTGCTGGTGGATGACTCCATCGTGCGCGGCACCACATCTGCCCGCATCATCAAGCTGCTGCGGGACGCCGGTGCCACCGAGGTGCACTTTATGGTGTCGGCACCGCCGTTCAAGTACCCCTGCTACTTCGGCACTGACATCCCGGATCAGAAACTGCTGGTGGCCACCGGCCGCACGGTCGAGCAGATCAATGAAGTGATCGGGGCCGATACGCTGGGCTACCTTTCCACTGAGCATGTTGTCCAGCTTGCAAAGAACACAAAATGCGGATTCTGCACCGCCTGCTTTACCGGCGAATATGCCGTGAAGCCGGACGAGGTGCTTTCCACCGATATTCACGAACGCCACCTGAACGACCGTCCCAAGGACGAGAAAAAGTTAGGAGAGTAAGACCATGGAAAAAAGCTATTCTGAAAGCTATGCAGCCGCCGGTGTGGATATCACCGCCGGTTATCGCTCTGTTGAACTGATGAAGCAGTATGTGGCCCGCACCATGAACGAGCACTGCATTGGCGGTCTGGGCGGCTTTGGTGGCTTGTTTGAGCTGGACTGCACCGGCTACAAGCACCCGGTGCTGATCTCCGGCACCGACGGCGTGGGCACCAAGCTGAAAATTGCCATGATCATGGACAAGCACGATACCATCGGCATCGACTGCGTGGCTATGTGCGTGAACGATGTCATCTGCGCCGGTGCAAAGCCGCTGGTGTTCCTGGATTACATCGCCTGCGGCCGCAACATTCCCGAGAAGATCGCAGAGATCGTCAAGGGTGTGGCTGAGGGCTGCGTG
>ERZ1026975.813-NODE-813-length-17398-cov-5.191086_pt1 | contig 17398 bp, 17 predicted proteins | sample MGYA00519561_ERZ1026975 | MGnify/ENA primary metagenome ERZ1026975 (study PRJEB26926, sample SAMN06164672) | human gut metagenome | biome: ENVO:00009003; feature: ENVO:2100002; material: ENVO:00002003 | host: Homo sapiens | place: USA | collected 2012 ... | reverse complement strand
GTATAATGAAACGAAGAATCAATATCCAGAACGATGTGGAAAGCCGTCGCCGCATTGCGGAGGCTTTGCCGGAACAAGACGTTGAAAAAAAGGAGGTGACAGATGCCCAGAGCGAAGAAATACCGGAATATCCGGCTGTCGAGGCCGCCGCAGAGCCGGAAGGCCCGAAAAAAGGAAGACGGAAGGCCAAAGGGGACTTTTAAACGTTTCCCGTTTGAACAGACCCGGTTGGGTTTTATGTTGCGGTATGAGATGCCGGTGGTGTATTACCTGCTTCGGCGGTTATCGCCTCCGGCTCCACTCTTCGAGCCGGAATGGCAGTTGGTAGACTCCGTATGCCGGGCTTCAAAAGATTCTTCATATAATAAGCCGAAATTCAGGCGGTATCTGGAAGAGTATGCACGGGACGGGGTCTATTGCAAACGAGGCAAGCGGTTAACCCCGGAACGGCTGGCTTATTATGAGTCCGTCCGGCGGAAAAAGCTGGAAATCTTTATCCGGAAAAACAAGAAACGGTTTAAGGTAAAGAAGAGACCTTTTGCTACTGAATCATGACCGCAAAAGCAAATTCAATTCCGGATTTAATGTGATTTTAGTCTGTGCCCCCATACAATACATTATTAACTATCTCACACGGAATGATTGTAAATGGTTATAAAACAGAGATGTACAATAAACATTCAAAAACATTCAAGCAAAAATTTTTTTGTAAATTTCCAAACCCTTATTTTTGCGTTATCCCTTTGCGATAAAAGGTGTTTGCAGATTGTCAATTGAGCATCCGTCCGGATGCAGAAAATATTCCTTATTTATATGAATTGAAAGGGCGCAATCCGGCGCAAGATTGTTAGTTGATCTGTTTCCTATTGTCAATTGACGTGGATGGTGTATCCGAACCTGTCCACTTGGTTTTTAGATTTCTTCGGCATTGATCATTTTTTATCGTTATTCGATATGCAAGAAGAAAATTTAGAGAACAAAGACATGAATGGCATGTCAGTTGAGGATTTATTCCTTAACACCCAGGAGTCTTACGCTGATGCCCAGCAACGGGCGATTGAAGAGAACAAGGCATTTGCCCGTACAGAATTTTTCCGCATGGACAAGTTCGGCACTTACCGCCTTCGTATTTTACCCCTTGCTCCGAATCCTGACGGAACAGCTCCCCGTCCTGGATACGAGTATCCCGTCCACCAGTTATTGCTCGAACTGGAGAAACCCACTAAGGGCAACAAGCCCTCCAAGATGTACGTGACCGTACCTCGTGCGACCGATGCCGGTTATAGCCAGGACATTATTGACACTTACCGTAAGCTGGCAGTAGCTCAAGCCCAAGAGATGGGCGATGAAAAGCTGGCAGAGAAAATCGGCGGTGGTTCGTTCGGCGGCGGCTTACGCTTCAGCTATGGGCATGCGATGTATGTGTTTGATTTGAATGATCGTGCCAAAGGTGTACAGCTTCTAACCCTGTCACATGCCCAGTTTAAAGACCTGGACGATCGTAAATTCAAGTTGTGGCAAAAGAAGTTGCAGAAGACTCCGGGTTATCCTTGTCCCATTTCCTCCGTACGTAATGCCTATCCTATAGAGATTGAGAAGAAAAAGAACAACAGTAAGACCGAGTATCTTTTCAGCATTGACAATGAGGCGGATGTAGATTCACTCAGTAAGGAGGAATTGCTTGCCCTTATGGGAGCCGTCCGTATTCCCGAGATCATCTACCGTTACACCCGTTATCATCTTGGAGCTACGGTAGAGTTCCTCAAGCAATGTGATGAACTGTATGGCATGGAACTGATGACAGGAGATGAAATGAAAGAGGCGATTGCCAACCTGAACGAAGAGTTACCGAAGGAAGATACTTCCGAATTTTCCTTTGACCGCCGCAGTAAAGACAACAAAGACAATGCTTCCGGTACTAACGGCGGCGGTTTGTCATTGGACGACCTGTTTGACCGTTTTGACGAGTTGGAGGAACAAAATTTGGGAGACAAAACCGAAGAGGGTCAGGAATTGCGTGCGATGATCCGCACCTATATCGAGCAGGAGGGTCTTCCTGTCCGTGTCACCCGTTCGACCTCGAACAAGGATTTGCTGGATATGATAGAAGAAGCGCTGGAGAATGCCCCTGACAATGGCGGCAAAGGCAATGTAGGTGCAAGCCCCGAAGAAACAAGTGGAACGGTCGAAGCAGGCGAGGCACCGGAAGAGGCAGCCGAAGCAACGGAAGAAGCAGGCAGCGCCACTGAAGGCGCCCTGGCTGGCCGGACTGAGCGTCAGCGCCGCAGACGATAAGAAATCTTACTTATTTATTGTCTCACCTGAAAGAGGTGTGCTGCAAAGTACGCCTCTTTCTTTTATCCAATCCATTATGAGCAAGAATAAACAGGCGTGTATGTTGCTTTTGAACGACATACATATCTCTAAAGACAATATACCTGAATATCTGGCCAACTGGCATGAAGCCCTGGAGGTTTGCGCAACGCACGGTGTAAAGGAAATCGCTTTCGGGGGTGACATGTTCCAGAGCCGTTCCTCCCAGACACTGGATGTGTTGCTGGCCGTGCATGACTCCTTATTGGAGGCCGGGCGTTCGGGTATCCGCGTGTTGCTGGCCAATGGCAATCACGATAAAGTGAACCAGGAAAACGTGCGTGGCTATTGTCATGTATTCGACCAGCATAACAACGTGACCATGGCCGATACTTTTTATACGATCACTCATGACGAATGGGCTTTCGTACTACACGTGGGTGCCTATTTCCCGGAAGACGGGACTTTTTGCGAGCGTTTGAAAGAATGGCATTCCACGGGAACAGTAGACGGGAAGTTGAATTACTTGTATATACACGAGGGCATTAACGGAGCATTAGGGCAACCCAATGAGAAAGAACTGCCCGCCAAGATTTTCAAGGATTTCGACCTGGTGTTTGTAGGCCATTACCATAACCGGACCAAAGTAGCGCCGAACATCGAATATATCGGTTCTTCACGACAGGCCAACTTCGGAGAAGATGAGGAAAAGGGGTATACACTGATTTATACTGACGGTTCCACCGAGTTTGTGAAAAACAGTGTCAATACACGGTACCAGATAATCGATGTCGAAGCCGATCAGGTGAACACCCATCTAAAAGACCGTCTGGACGAAATCCGTGCAGACGGGCGTTATCGTACCAAAGTGCGTATTCATGGAACTGCCGCCCAGACTTCCGCTATCCGCAAGGATGAACTTCTGGAAGCCGGTGCCAACAAGGTGGAAGTCGTTTCGGAAAAAAACGTCATTACCGGAGCTGCATCGGGCGGGTTATTTGAAAAGTTCGACAGTAGTAAGATACAGGACAGCTATAAGGACTTCTGCCATGAGAAAGAGGTGGAAGATGTGGAGTTCGGATTGACTTACCTTTCAAAAATCGAGATGCCATGTGGAGATTAAGGCGGATTATAGTACAAAACCTCTGCGCATTCAGAGAGTTGGATTATCACCTGAGTCAGGGAGTGACAACATTGGTGTTCGGTGATAACCGGGACAACGAGAGCCAACGCTCGAACGGCAGCGGCAAATCGGCTTTACTGGAAGCCATAGCGGTCGGTATCACCGGCAGTCCCATGCGAAAAGTCAAGAACGAAGAGATTATCCGTGACGATGCGGGTGAATGTTGGGTGTGTCTGACGTTCGATAATGACGCTTCGGATGAAGTGTTTACCGTCGAGCGTCAGTTATCACGCAAGGGAGCATCCATCGTGTCCTGCCATATCGAACGGGCAGGCCGGGCAGTAGAAACGGATGAGGCTGTACAACCTTCAGTAGACAGTTATAACAGATACATATTAGAAAAGCTGGGTATCACCCGGGAAGAGTTATACAACAATTTCCTGCTGTCGAAATACAAGTATTCGGATTTTCTCTCTTCTTCGGACAAAGAAAAGAAAGAAATCATCAACCGTTTTTCTCATGCCAATCTGGTAGACCAGGCTATTGAAAAACTGGTAGAAGATTACACCCCTGTCGGAGAGGAAGTTCGGAATGCGGAACTTGAACTTGCCGGAATCGATGGCCGTATCAATATGTTGCAGGAACAGATCGAAGCGGAAGAAAAGAACTGTACGGAACGGGCCAGACGCAAAGAGGAACAAATCTGTGACCTGGAAAAGCGTATTGCCATACGGCGCAGCACTATCCGTGAATGCCGGGAGGAGATTGCCGCCGGAAGACCGTTTTATGAAAAACTGGCCATAGCGGATGCTGCCATGCAACAATTGGAAAACGGGGAAAGCGGACTGGAGGAATGTCTGGCCTATATTACCTGTGATGTTGTTCCTTTACTGTCCGGCAAACTGACTGATTGGGGCAAGGTTCTGGATGAGAAGAAAAAACAAATCCATGATGCGGAAAAGTCGCTGCAAGATTGTGAATGTGAGTTTGAACTGGCTGTGAAAGCTATAGAACGTGAGCAGGAAGAGTATAATGAGCTGAGCCAAAAATATCAGACCTTTGAAATAGAATGTCATGACAGGCAAATGGCTTATGACCGCAAACTAAAACAAATTGAAGAAGAACTGACCCAAGCCGGCAACCGTCTTCGGGAAGTGAGACAACAACGGTTGCAAATGGCGACGGCGGTCGATAATCTGAAAAATAAACTTGCCGGAAGCATCACTTGTCCGGCCTGCGGTCATGAGTTTCTGGTTGCGGAAAAGGGCTTTGATATGGAAAACGGCAGAAAACAGCTTATTTCCTCAGAAAAAGAGATGGATCGTTTGTTGACAGAAATTACGCAACACGACTGTCTGCTTGGTAAAATCGAGGTTCTGGAAGAAAGTGTCCATAAAGAAAAACGTGGTCTGAATAATGAAATGAGGGAATGGTCCCGGCGTTTGTCTTTGGCTGAAGATCATTTGGAGACGATCCGGCGCAAGCAGGAAGAGATAAACCGGGAGCGCGGGCACATCATGAGCCTGCTCGTTTCATTGCAAGGGGAAACGGACAGCATGCGTCGCCGTTTGTTTGACGAGGTATTCGGGTTACTGGATGAAACTTACCGGAAACAGGAGAGGGAGACGGAGGTTTTGGAAGAAAAAATCAAGACTGCAGAGAATGCCATCAAAACCCTTGAGGATACGATAGGTGAATTACGGACAGCTTCTATGGAAGAAGTATCAGAGGGGCTCAAAAAATCATTGAAAGCTTACCGGAACAAAGCCAACGAGGTGCTGGGGGTAAAAACAGAAACCGAAAAGCGTCTCCGGGTTTACCAGGAGCAGGAACAGCGTTTCATACAGTTTAAAACTTATCTGGCCAATAGTAAGATAGAGGCTTTGGGACAAGTCACCAATGAGTTTCTTGCGAACATCGGCAGCGATATCCGCATCCGTTTTGCAGGTTATACAATGTTAAAAACAGGGAAAGTGCGTGAGAAGATCTCTATCTATCTTTTGAGGGACGGAGTGGATTGCGGGAGTTACGGAAAATTCTCTGCCGGAGAGGCGGCCCGTGTGAACCTGGCTACAATCCTTGCCATGCAAAAACTGGTAAACGGAAATTGCACCGGTGACAAAGGGCTTGATTTGCTTGTGCTGGACGAAATTTTGGAAGCGGTGGATGAGGAAGGGCTTTCCTCGATGTTCTCGGCATTGAACAAGCTCGGAATTACAGCTCTGGTAGTATCACACGGTAATGTTGCCGAAGGTTATCCGCATAAACTACTTATAACGAAAGAAAATGGAGAATCGAAAATCGAATGAACAAGCAGTGGTGAGACGAGAAGAGGTGTTGGCTTTGGATATCGCTACGCATTGCGGTTATTACAGTGCTTATGGAAGCGGAACCTGGAATTTCACGGAGAGCAAGCGCCGGAATGATAACAAGCAGCATAAAGATTTTCGGGATACGTTGATGAATTTCATCCGGGAACATGCTATTCGTCGGATTGTTGCCGAGGATATCAATGTGAACAATCATTTCACGGATATGCGCAAGTTATCTGAATTCCGGGGTATTCTGTTCGAGATTTGCGACGAGTTGGATTTGAAAGAACCGGAATTCATAAACGTGGCGACATTGAAAAAATGGGCGACCGGAAACGGACGTGCGGACAAGGCTGCGATGATTCGTGCCTGTGAGATATCGTACCATTACAATCCACCGGATGACAATGCAGCGGATGCATGCCATCTGTACTATTACTATTGCCGGAAGTACAGGTTATAAAACGGCTTATCCCGGTGAACCTGTACCGGTCACCGGGATTCCATAATTTGAAAAGATGCAGTTTGTTAATTGATGCTTGGTGAAGCTGACAGTTTGAGACGAAGATTAGGTGTTTTATTTAGTCAGTAATGAAGAGTGGAAAAGGAATCTATACCTGCCGATGAGGTTTTGAGCGCCGAGTCGGTAAAACGCAGGACAGCACTTTTAAAGAAATATATTTTACCCCATAAAAATCTGATTTATAAGATGTGTATCCAGTTTACCTGGAACAGAGAAGATATTGAAGACAACTATAGTGAAGCGTTGGCTAATTTCTTCCGGTATATTGAGAGTTATGACCCCAAACGTCCGCTGAAGACCTGGATTTACGCAGTAACGAAACGCTTGCTTGCGGATTTGAACAGCCGTAACCAAAATCGTCTGCCTTCCAATGAGAATGTGGATGTGCAGGATATTGCCGGGTGGCTACCTGATGAGGAAGAGCCCGGTGAAAATTATATGGGTATCGAGAATTATGGGGAGTATTATAACGATGCCATCCTTGCCGCCCTCGACCAGTTGAAGCCCGCTTACCGGGAAGCCCTGCTTTTACAACAAGCCGGTTATAAACTGGGTGAGATCATGGAGATATCCTATCGTAACGGCAGTCTGAAGAACCGGAATATAGAAACCGTCAAGAGCCGTTTATTCCTGGCCAAATCACAAATGCGTAAACTGCTGACACGAGATGGAGAATCGAGAGTGGAATAACAAATGCCGGAGAGTATTCACGCTATTGATGCACGAGACGGGCTGGAAGGATTTCCTTTTTCCGGGAGGCGGTATGGCAGAACGGGCAGTTTCAACTTGTTTAGCGGCACTGGAAAAGCAATACGGGGAACTGAATGAAGAACGCCTGGTAGATTTTTGTATCTGTCAGGCGTATGCTCTCAGCGGTTACGGACCGGAGTATCATTCCCGGTGGAAAGTATCACATTCCTTTGGAAAGAAAGCCCTTGGCCGTTTTAGGAGCAACCATGCCGGATGCCGGTATTATGAAAACCTCTGGCTACAGGAAAATGGAGTATCCCGCTACACTTTGCAGGCCAGTATCGCCGACCGGAGTATCCATCCTTTCCGGTGTTTCATCTATCCTGAATACGAAGACCATACCAAATCGCGGTTGTTGTCCACGGATGCGGGCTTTGCCGTGTGCGGGCTATCGACCCTGTTGTGGACGCCTTTTTCGCCCGCTTGCCAGAAATGCCAGCAATGCGAATCCTGCCGTAAACGGACAGAGAGATGTTTCCCCGAGTTATACCGTTTACGTCTTGAAGCGTGGCAAAGAAAGGAGAAAGGGCGATGAGTGGCGGCACAACACAACCTTTGAGTGCAGAGTTCCTATACGAACTTTACGGAACCGTACTGAGGAACGATGTCCTTTGTAGCGTCGTGTCCGAACATATGCGCAAAGAATATTTGCCGGACCGTTCCTTTCAGCGTATCCAGGAAATGATAGCCACGCATTACCGTACTTACAAATCCCCGCCGTCCTATGCCGTTTTGTCGCAGACCTTCCGGGAAGACTATGATGCACTGGAATTGATCGATACTTTCCGTGAGTGTGACGAAGGGCAGAGTTGTGAGGTGATGACCGACATGCTGGAAGGTTACATCAAAGGCGTCCGGTTACAGTCTGTTTATGCCGAGGTTGGTAAGTTATATAATCAGAACCAACAGGCCAAGGCTGAAAAAACATTGCGGGAGTACGCCGAATGGTTGGCCGGGTTCACTCTGAAAAGTTCCTCTTTCATAGATGTCGCCGCAACATTCAGGGAGCGTTTTCTAAAGAACCGTAAACAGGAAGAAGAGGAAGAGCAATCCATGAAATCCCGTGTAACACGGTTCTATATTCCTTATCTGGACGCATTGAACGGCGGACGCAACCTGCGCGGACAGTTAACCTGCTTTCTGGCGTCAACAGGTGTCGGAAAATCGCATATCGCCAAATGGATCGGCGTACGTGCCAATATAGACGACGGCTTACATATCCTGCATTTCCAGTTGGAAGGCAGCGAAGAAGAAGCCCTGAATGCCTACTCGGGCGGGTTGATATCCAAAAATGCCTATTTTTTTGAACGAGGGAAAATCTCAGATGTGGAAATGCGTCGTCTGGAGAGACAGGTAGCCTCGTATGCCGGTAGCATTACCGTGAGGAGTTATCCCCGGTTCAATGCTCAAGTCTCTACGCTGGATATCAAGAACAGTATTGCCGAGTATAGAAAACTCAAAGGGCACAATCCGGACATCGTGATTATCGACAGCATGGATTTATTGACGGACGCCAACCGCCGAACCTGGGGAGCCGACCATGAAAGGGCCAAACGTATCACCGTCGCAAACGACCTGAAAGACCTCTCCTCTGACGAGAGCGTATGGATGGTGGTCACTTACCAAAGTACCATAGAAGACCGGGACTGGCTGAACGACGAACGGAATGTATTGACCGAATATAACTGCAGTGAGGCCAAAGGACTTGCCCGGCCATGCACCCATCTGATTTCATTAAACCAATCTTCGTCAGAGCGAAAAGAAAACGTGATGAGATTACATATTGCCAAGAGCCGTTTCTTCAAGAAAGGCGACACCATTAAAATAGCGACCGACTATGACAACGAGATATTTTACGATATGCAGCGAACGCTGGGTTTAAACCGGGAATAAAATGGAACTGAGTAAATCGGAACAAGAATTTCTTATCGACGAGATTTGCAGGGAACTGGGGGCCAAGCGTGACGGCAGCGGTCGTAACCTGATCGCTCCCCGTTGTCCCATTTGCGGCAAGACGGGAGGAAAGTACGGCGTTTATGTGGGGCGGGAAACACTCCGTAAGAAAACTTTTATGTCGCATTGCTTCAGTTGCGGTTTTTCCACCCGTACCCTGGAGCAATTATTGGAAACTATCGGGCGAATGGATTTGATGGTCGAGCCGACTACCGATATCGAGGCTCCTTTAGAAAACCTGTTGCTACTCAAACCTGAAGAGCCGGAAGAAATCGATGATGGATTGTGTACCGTAGAACTTCCCGAATTTTATAAACGTACTTTCCGTCATGCTTATTTGCAGGGCAGGGGATTCTGTTTTGATGACTACGATTATTTCCCCGCAGGTTGCACGGGACGATTGAACCCCCGGTATGTGGATTACGTGATTTTTCCAATTGTCGATGAAGGGGATATTGTGGGTTACATAGGCCGTCATACATGGTCGAAAAGCGAGATAGACGCTTATAACCGACGTGCCAAACATACCGGAGAATATAAGATACTCCGATACCGGAATTCTATTGAAAATGACTTCTCGAAGCTGCTTTATAATTACGATGCGGTTATCGAGGATGAAACCGATACGGTGGTGTTGACAGAAGGTATATTCGATGTCATATCCCTCACTCGCAAATTGGAATGGTATGACAATCATTGTATTGCCGCAGTTGCCACTTTCGGTAAAAAAATCTCGGACGTTCAAATATTCAAACTCCAGCGTAAAGGAGTGAGGTGTGTCGTGGTGGGTTATGACGGTGATGCTGTTGAGGCGATAAAGATTACCGCTTCCCGGCTACGGCCCTACTTCGAGGTGCTGATAGCCGATATCCCGGATGTCCGAAAAGACTGGGAAGATTTGACAGAGCAAGAAATCTACGAGGTATTTGCTTACCGTTTACTCACTCCCATAGAATATAAACTAAAAAAAGTACAGGAAATATGAATGAATTATTAGACTGGCTGAAAAGGCAGAAGATTGTATTTGAACCGGTGGATGGGGAGGTCGTTTTTATACCGGAGCTTGGTAAATTATTTTTGGCAGACCTATCAGGAGTGACTTCTATCTTTCGGGGTGAAGAAGGAAACCTGCAATTCAACCTGATGGAAAGCCCGGACGTGTTGAAGGAGGAAGGCATTTTCCACATCGCTTTTCCATTCGGGAGAAACTGGTATTACTATGATTTGCGGGAGGAATTCAAACTGAATATTTTAAAATATGTAGGAAAGCGACAAAAGTGTGAGCATGATATCCCTTTCGTGCATTTAGGAGCGCATACCTCTTTTGAATTGCTGAACAGTGTAGGGACACCGGAACAATTGTGCCGAAAAGCAGCCTGGCTGGGGCATCCGGCTTTAGGCATTTGCGACAAACATACGATGGCCGGGACATTGGGATTGCAAGAAGAATGCGGGAAGAACGGAATGAAACATATCTTCGGATACACTTTCGATATGGAGCTGGACGAAGAACAAGTGGAAATGAAATTGTATAGTCTCACCAGGACCGGATTGGAAAACCTACTGCGCATTCAAAAAGAAATTATGGTAGACTGCGAAAATAACTTTTTGCCTTATGAGAGGCTGCTCTACTATGCCAAAGGGAATGTTCTGGTATTCGGAAAACGTTCAGCCTTATGGATGGTGCGGCACCGCCGGAATGTGGAACGCTTGAAACAAGTCTTTGACCGTGTTTACTTTCAGGTCGACGCCAGCGAATATAAAGCAGACCGTATCGACCGGGAGGTACTGGAGAATTTGAAATGTTATTTTGAGAATTTCGGGAATGCCGTCAACTTCTCTTTTGGGGTGCCTCCTATACTTATTACAGACAGTTTCTATCCGGATGCGGACGATGCGGGGAGCAAACTTGTGTTGAACAAGATCGCCACGGGTGCGGCTCACGAACAAAGCGGTGACCAGTATCTGAAAGACACGGACGAGCATTATGCAACGCTCTGTCCATTGTTCAGCGAGAAATGGGATTTCGACCATCTCTTTGAAGTGATGTGCCGGGGAACGGTAGAGATTGCTGAACTTGCTGACGCCCGGTTTGAAACGGGGCAAATGTTTATGCCCGAATACATGATGAGGCCGGAAGAGACGGAAAAATACGGTGAACGTCATACCATGTTCCGCAAACTACTGGAAGAAGGGTTGAGGGACAAAGTTGCACCTACCCGGTGGGAGCGCTACCGGGAACGGTTGGAAGAGGAGATTTACATCATCGAATCCACGGACAACGTGGATTACTTTCTGGTGCAGTGGGACATGGTGCGGGAAGCCCACCGGCGGGGTATCGTAACCGGCATCGGGCGCGGAAGTGCGGGAGGCTCACTCGTTTCCTACTTGTTGGGAATTACTTCCATCGACCCTATCCGGTATGATTTGATTTTTTCCCGTTTCCTTGTACCCGAACGGTGCGGGTTGAACTGGGTCGATGAAGTTACGGTGGTTGCGCCGGACGTGGTTTTGCAAAAAGGCGAAACATATGTGGAGGTCACTTCGGAGGGGTATTGTTACCGGATTTGCCGGGATGCCCAGCTCAGGATAAGGCGGCAAGAGGAGGAACTGACAGTTTATGCGGACGAATTACAAGCGGGAGACGAGGTCTTATTTGACCGGCGTGACCAGCTTTGGAACTTAAAAGAACTACGGACAGATGATAGTGAAAAGCATTAAGATAACAAGGGCGACGGAAGGATTCCCCGTCATGGATTCTTTTGTCGGGAAAGGGCTTGTGAAGGGCGGCCATTCGGCTTTGCCTGACATCGATGTGGACTATGCCTCAGACAGAAGGCAGGAAATCAAGGAATACCTGGAAGAACGGTATAATACGGAAGGACTGCAGCGTGTCTTTTCAGCCGGCACCTTTACCACATTGAAGTTAAAGGCGGCTTTGAAGGATGTAGGGCGGGTGTACCGCATCCCACATTCCATTGTGAATTATATCACAGCCATGCTGGATGATAATATGGACTGGACGGATCTGTTCAGGGTAGCGGCAGTGAACCGGAAAGTATGGGATTTTATGCAGACCTATCCGGAGGTGATTGAAGAAGTACGTGGGGTGATGGGGCAACCGAAGGCGAGCTCCATTCATGCTTCGGCTATTATTGTGACTCCGGAAAAACGGAACGGACGAACGATGGAGTGCTTCGATTTCCTGCCTATCCGCAAGATGGAAAACCAGCTTGTGTCGGAGTTCGACGGCTATAGCGTGGACAGCATCGGGTTGTTGAAAGAGGACGTGCTGGCTACCAAGGAATTATCGAAATTAAGTGCCACGATAAACCTCGTCAATGAAACTTACGGCACACATTATTCCATTGAAAGCATTACTCAGGAAGAACTGGAAGATGAAAAGACCTATCGGATGCTATCAGACGGATATACACAAAATGTGTTTCAGTTCTCTTCGCGGGGGATCACCCGTTTTATACAGGATGTACACCCTGACAATATAGAAGACCTGATTGCTATTAATGCGCTTTATCGTCCTGCTACGCTCGATATCGGAGCGACAGACGACTATGTATGTTACCGGCGTGGGGAAGTAGCCCCGGTTTACAACTATGGATGCTACGAGCCCACGCAAAACACCTTCGGCATTATGGTTTACCAGGAACAGTTTATGGCCATCGCGCACACATTGGGGGGCTTTGATCTGGGAAAGACCGACCTTCTGCGAAAAGCTATCGGAAAAAAGAAGGCCGACCTGATGGCATCCTTGAAAGTGGATTTTCTTGCCGGAGCTATCCAAAACGGGTGTCCGGATTATGAAGCGGAAGAAATCTGGCATAAGATAGAAGTTGCCGGGAAGTATTCTTTTAATCGCAGCCATGCAGCAGCGTACGCCTTGACCGCTTACTGCGGCGCCTGGTTGAAGGCCAACTATCCTACTGCATTTTATACCATCGCTTTACAGTGGGCCGATGACAAAGAAATCCCACTGCTGATGTCAGAAATGGAATTGTGTTCGTCGGCGCATATCGTACCACCGGAGATAAACCGTTCAGGCATTCACTTTTTCACGGATTATGGAACCGATGAGATTTTCTGGTCATTGAACCGGATCAAGATCGTGGGCGGCAAAACTGCGAAATACATCGTGGATGAACGGGAACGCGGAGGTGCTTATACCTCCATCGAGAATTTTATTCACCGGATATTCCGCTACAAGTTGAAAAAATACGAGTATTGGGACGACCCGGATAACCAGGAAGAAGCCACACGTATTCCGGTCAATGCGCGTCACGTCAAAAACCTTGTACTTGCCGGGTGCTTCGACCAGATTGAAAGTATCCGGGCGGTAACGGAGCGGTATGCGGTTTTAGACCGTGCCGCCCACGCATTGGGTTTTGCCTTGCAAGAAAAAGAATTTCCGGAAGACCTGCGTGAGCGACATTATTTCTGGTCGCAACAGCAGATTGTCGTGTCAGGCATCGGCAGTATCGATTACCGCCGCATTTTCGATAATTCAGATATGCGGGTTCGTGTTAAGGGGAAAGCCTCTTATATGACTTTACGGGACGCCTTCCAGGGGGATAATGAAGGAAAACGGATTACTGTTTGCGCAACTGTGACAGAGGTATCGGAAAGCAGTTATAAAGACAAGACTTCCGGGGAAAAGAAACGGTTCGGTAAACTCATACTCCAGCAAAATAATGACTTGATGGAATGTGTATGCTGGAATGATTTCTACATGGAACACCGTAATGAAATCAGCGGATTGAAAGACCAGGTGGTTATCCTGACCGCCATTATACGGTATAGCGATTATAAGGGCTGCAACGGATTGCAAACTTATAAAACTTCATTAATCAGCAAATTGTAATAAAGATGAAAACAGAAACTAAAATATATGTCGGTATCGGTCTTGATTTTGAAACCGGGGGACTGGACTGTCGTGATTGCGCATGTACCCAGATCGCCCTGCAAGCCATTCGTCTGGATACCTGGGAAACCCTGGAACGGTATGTCGCTTATCTGTCGCCTTACTGCAAGAAGGAGACGGAAGCAGCCAAACGGAAAGTATTGCGTACCCGCCAAGAGCAGAAACAGGAAGAAAAGGGCGAACTCATGAAGTATGAAACGGCAGCTTTAAACTATTCAGGAATTACAATGGAACAACTTTATGCCCAGGGGGTAGACCTGAAAGCGGTAGCTGTTTCCACGCTGGATTTTGCCAAGCGGAATACCCTGAGCAAAGGGCAGCAATGCAAGCCCCTGCTTATAGGGCAGAATATCCCCTTTGATATTGGTTTTCTCCAGCAGCTTATGAATTACGCGGGGTTGGTGAGTGACTTTGAAAAGGTTTTTGCCGGGACGAAAGATTATTACGGAAATTTCCAACCTTATTATACCGACACTCTTTTTCTGGGGCGTCTGGCTTTTGCACACGATCCGGAAGTGACTTCCTATAAACTGGAACTTATAGCGGCACGTCTGAATGTGGAATTAGATGATGCGCATGATGCAGCAGCAGACGTTACCGCAACGCTCGATGTAGCCGGTGCCTATGCAGGGCGGTTGCGTAATGCGGAAGGCGGACGTATCAGCACCGAAAAACAAGAAAGAACCCGAACGTATTTTAAAATATAAGATGATGGAGGAGAAAAAGAACAGGGAACAGGAGGAGACGGTAAGTTTCCGGAAGAGTGACCGTATGACCTATGGGGCGTTAAACTATGACGGGAACGAGTTGATGGCCGTTATTTCAGGATATGATTTGAATATTGCTTTTAATATGCGGGTTATTCATTCGCTGGCCGATGCGGAAGCCGCAGCCAATGCACTGGCCGATGTGTTTTATGAAGTTTTGATGGAGCAATTAATTTCTGAAAAATCGGATGTTTTAAAACCAAGCAAGTCTTCGGATACTATTCTTAAAGAAAAGGAATAGTAATGTCAAAGGATAACGAAGATAAAGAGTTACAAGCATTGACCGATGAAGAATTGCATTTTTGTGACCTCTATGTAAACGGGGGACTGGAATATGCCGGTCGCCCGTCGAAGTGTTATAAGGCGGTTTATGGGGAGAAAGCCTCCAAGAATCCGGCTTCCTCCGCCAACTATCTTTTAACCAAGCCCCATGTATTGGCCCATATCAAGACGATGATATCCAGCGAGCGGTTCGAGATGGAAACGATGGCTGTGAAGTTGCAGGTTTCCGAAACATTAAAAGCGGTGATGGACGAGACGGCTACATCGGCCTACGAGGACCGTTTCGGTATTCCTGTCTCTCCGGCGCCGCTACGTGCCGTTTCGGTAAACGCTGCCAAGGCGCTTATGGAAATCTACCCGATCAAACATACTCAGGAAAGCAAGCTGCGTATTGAAGGCAGTGACGGAAATGTTATCTTTAATGTGGTAGTACCCCAAGCGACAACACCCCATGAAAAGGAAAAAAGTGACTAAAGAAGATATTGCCTGGTGGATATATCTGATACTTGCCGTGATGCTGGTATTATTCGGACTAAAGGACAGCGGAGGTGCAGAAATATTATTGCGTGCCTTGCAGGAAGTTTTTTCATTAATCATCAAATAAAAAGACAATGGGAGATGTAAAAGAGTTTGTAGTACATAACTTTAAATTGTTGTCAGTGGTACTGTCCTTCATCCTGACGATCTATATTCAGCATGTCAATAACACGGCCCGTGTTGCCGAACTGACGGAGCGTTGCAATGCTCTGGATGTAAAAATCGCCGACCAGTATGACCGCATCGATGCCATCAAATTGGATAAAACGGTCTTTGAAGCGAACATGACGCAACTGGTAAGTATGCAATCGGATATCCGGGAGATGCGAAATGATATCCGGGAATTACTGATGAGGCATAAATGAGACCGGTAATGCTTTTTTGTGCCGTTTGTATCGGAACGTCCGTACTGGCCGGGGAACCACCGACATTTGAAGATGCGGTGAACTGTATCAAACGATTTGAAGGCTGGCATGGTCCAAAACATTATCCATACGTGGGTTATGGTCATTGTTTACATGTCGGGGAAAAGATAATGTTGCCTTTGACGGAACAGCAGGGAGATTCATTATTGCGTGCCGATTTGCGCCGGAAATGCGCCCTGTTCCGGCATTTCAAACAGGACTCTTTGCTATTAGGCACACTGGCTTATAATGTGGGTGAATATACTTTACTTGGGGATGCGAAGCGTGTAAAAAGCCGCCTTATCCGTAAGCTGGAGTCCGGCGACCGGGATATCCGGACCGAATATTTGTCTTTCCGGAAATATCGTGGAAAAGTGGTCAAAAGTCTGGAAGAACGTCGGCAGTATGAATTTGAACTATTGTTTATCTCAAATTAGAAAGAAAAGGATGAGACAGAATATCTTTATACGAGTGGTTGCTTCACCGGAATTGTCACGGATGAAACTGGATGCATTGATTGGCCTACGGGGTTTGGTGGTGGAAGATCTTTCCCAGCCGGAACGCCGGGTAAAAGGTTTTATAGTGTTTCTGGAAGAAGCTTTTCAAGGCGAATTTTTATGGTTCATTCCTCAGACATCAATAGCCAATGAATAAGAGTATCTCTAAATATTTATTGGTTTGTTTTCTTATCCTGGGCGTAGTAGTATGGTGGCAACAACGACATATCGTACGATTGGGAAAAGAACGGGACCGCTACCAAGGAAACACGGAAGCCTTGCTTTCGGATATGAAACGGATGCAGGTGGATTCTGCGACAACGGCTGTAGATGTAAAATCGCTTCGGCTGACCGTCGATGAATATAAACGGTTACGTGCCGAAGATGCTGAAATGATCAAACGCCTGGGGGTGAAAGTCAAGAATCTGGAAGCGGCTGCACGCCATGAACTGGATATTTCAGGGCCGATCCATGCGGTAGTACGGGATACGGTTGTCATGCGAGATACATTGCCGGTAAAGAGACAAAAAGTAGAGATGGTGACACCCTACATTCAGTTAACCGGCTTGATTGAGAATGAGTGCCTAAAAGGAGAAATTAAGGTTCCTGTAACATTGCATCAGGGTATCTGGATCGAGTATAAAAGACGGTGGATATTCTGGAAAAAGGTGAAAGCGGTACATCAAAGCATTTCGAGTGACAATCCGTATGTAAAGATCAGGTATTCAGAATATATTCAAATCCAAGAATAAAAAAAGTAGCCATTAAATAAATAATGTGTATTTCCCAGGTTATATGGGAGGCCGGTTTTTATGACCTTTCAATTCTTTTCTTATTTTATTGATACCCGGTTCTCCCTTGATTTCGTAACCTAATTTGTTATAAAACTTAACTCTCAAAGCATATTCATTTTCTTCTGATTGTTTTATATCTCCTACAATAACACTTGCTTCTGTCTCTTATACACATCTCCGAGCCCACGAGACCCTAAGACATCTCGT
>ERZ1026975.776-NODE-776-length-17904-cov-5.042355_pt1 | contig 17904 bp, 13 predicted proteins | sample MGYA00519561_ERZ1026975 | MGnify/ENA primary metagenome ERZ1026975 (study PRJEB26926, sample SAMN06164672) | human gut metagenome | biome: ENVO:00009003; feature: ENVO:2100002; material: ENVO:00002003 | host: Homo sapiens | place: USA | collected 2012 ... | reverse complement strand
AGCCAAGGCTGCACAAGAGGCCGCAGAGGCTGCCCAGGCCGCTGCGGAAGCTGCCCAGGCTGCTGCGGAGGCCGCTCAGCAGGCCGCCCAGGAGGCTGCAAGCTCTGCAGCAGAGGACAAGGCTGCTGCGGAAGCGGCTCAAGCGAAGGCTGCCGAGGCTCAGGCGAAGGCAGAGGCTGCCCAGGCTGCCGCTGAGGCTGCGCAGGCCAAGGCCGAAGAGGCACAGAAGAAGGCCGAGGAGGCCGCCGCCTCCAGCGCCGAGGACAAGGCTGCCGCCGAGAAGGCCGCTGAGGAGGCCAAGGCTGCCAAGCAGGCCGCCGAGGATGCAAAGACCGCTGCCGAGGACGCCAAGGCCGCTGCCGAGCTCGCGCTCGAGGCTGCGAAGAAGTCCGAGGTCGAGGCTGCCGCATCTGCCGCCGAGGCTGCCGAGTATGCCCGCCAGATGGCCGAGACCTATCAGAAGGTCGTTGAGATCAAGGCTGAGCTCATCGATTATCTGGCCGAGGCCCAGGCTGCTGCCGAAAAGGCAGAGGCCGAGCGCAAGGCCGCCGAGGAAGCCCGCAAGGCTGCCGAGGAAGCTGCGCTTGCCGCTTCCAAGTATGCCGCCTCCTTCGAGCTGGCACAGCTCCTGCACGAGAGCGAGACCCTGACCGGCCACGCCCGTGAGGACTATGCCAAGGTCATCGAGGACGCCAAGGCCGCCATCGAGGCTGCCAAGACGCCCGAGGAGGTTACCGCAGTTCTGAACGCTGCCCGCGAGGCCCTCAAGACCGCAGGCTGCCCGAGCACGAACTTCACCGACGTGGAGGAGAATGGCTGGTATCATACCGGCGTCGACTTCATGGTGAAGAACGGCTTCATGAACGGCGTCGCGGACGATGCGTTCGACGTCGACGGCAACCTGACCCGCGCCCAGCTCGTGACGATCCTCTATCGCATCGCGGGCGAGCCGGAGAGCACGGCCACGAACCCGTTTGCCGACGTGGCAGACGGTCAGTGGTACACGAACGCTGTCATCTGGGCAGCGGAGAACGGCATCGTCAAGGGCGTGAACACCACGACGTTCGCCCCGAACGACCAGATCACCCGTGAGCAGATCGCGACGATCCTCTTCCGCTATGCCAAGGCGGAGAAGGTCGAGGGCAAGCTCGCCGGTTTCCCGGATGCCGAGAAGGTCTCCGATTACGCCGCCGACGCCATGGCGTGGGCAGTGGAGCAGGGCCTCATCAACGGTATCTCCGAGAGCGACGGCAAGACCTATCTCGCCCCGCAGGAGACCGCGACCCGCGCCCAGATCGCCGTCATTCTGATGCGCTATCTGACAGCGGAGAACTGATCCAAAAAAATCCCTGTCCGCCGATGCGGGCAGGGGAGGAGCCGCCCACCGGGCGGCTCCTTTTTTGACTTTTGCGGCGCGCTGTCGATCGTACCCTTATTGTAGGGGAGCGGCATGCCGCTCCCGGCGCTGCACTGCCGATTCGCACAGGCTATCGTTAAAATGAGAAACGCCGAAGTATGGGGTGTAGCGGCGCTCAGTGAGCGCCATGCAGGCTGGCAGTATTTGCGGCACACATTCTATGACGCGAGGCTTTCAGATTTGTCATTGCGAGAAGGCCGCAGGCCGACGTGGCAATCTCGTGCAGGCAGCTGCAATTTCGCCGGGAGTACCCTGTTGTCCGGCCGGGATCTGCGAGATTGCCACGTCGCTTCGCTCCTCGCAATGACACATCAGGAAGCATGGCGCAGGAAACGGTACACTGCACCGAATTGGTGCTGCTTTTGCCGCTTCGCGGACGGGCGGGGCATGCCCCGCCCCTACCATGAATGACCCAGAATGACCCAATACAGACGCAAAAAACCGGCGCAGGGGGGACCTGCGCCGGTAGGGGATATCTTCAGGATCAGGCAAGGCGGAAGCGGAGCATATTCCACGAGGCGGCAGGGAGCTCCGGGGCTTCTGCGCCGACGGCGACCTCGCGCGGCAGAGCGGGCTGGGCGTCTGCGGTGTTCTCGGAGTCCAGCGAGGGAGCGGTCAGCGTGACATGCTGCTCCAGCACGGCGTTCAGGCCGTTGAGCTCCAGCGTCATGGCCTCGTCGAGGCTTTTGTTCACGGCAAAGACCGTCACATGCGTGCCGTCCTCGGAGAGCACGGCGGAGCTGGAAAGGTACGGGGCCTTCGGGCTGACACCGCAGGCATAGGTCGGAACCTCGACCTCCTGCTGCAGGGCCGTGCCGCGGCCGAACTGCGAGCCATAGAGGAACGGCCAGTACGTCGTCTGCGCCCAGGCGCGGCCGCCCGGCTCGGTCATAATGGGGGCCAGCGCGTTGACGAGCTGGGCCAGGCAGGCAACCTTCACGACGTCGGCATGGTTGAACAGGGTGTTGAGCATGCTGCCGACGAGCAGAGCGTCTGCAAAGTCGTAGTTCTCCTCTTCAATGGGGCGGGCGACCGTCCACTTCTCCGGCACCTTGCCGTTCTTGGCATAGTGATACCAGACGTTCCACTCGTCGAACGACAGGCCGATGTGCTTGTCGCTGCCGACCTCGAGGCGGATCTTTTCGCAGATGGCGGCGACCTCCTGAATGAACTCGCCCATCTCCTCGCTGCGTGCAAGGAAATTCATGACGTCGCCCTCATGGTTCGTATAATACTGATGGAGCGACAGATAGTCGACGTAGGGATAGCTCTGGCGGAGAACCTCCTCCTCCCAGGTGCCGAACGTCGGCATCGTGCGGTAGGAGCTGCCGCAGGCGACGGTCTCGATGGTCGGGTCGAACATCTTCATGAGCTTGGCCGTCTCGCAGGCGATGCGGCCGTATTCCGTGGCCGTCTTCGAGCAGATCTGCCAGGGGCCGTCCATCTCGTTGCCGAGGCACCAGAGCTTGACGTTATAGGGGGCCTCGCGGCCGTTTTCGCGGCGCTTGTCCGCCCAGTAGGTGTGCATGTCGCCGTTGCAGTATTCCAGCAGCTCTACGGCGTCCTTCGGGGTGCCGGTGCCGAGGTTCACGGCCATCATCGGCTGCGCGCCGATACGCTCGCACCACTGCAGGAATTCGTCCGTGCCGACCTGGTTCGGCTCAATGGCGCTCCACGCCATGTCGGGGCGGACGGGACGCCTGTCCTTCGGACCGATGCCGTCGCGCCAGTCGTAGCCGGAGAGGAAGTTGCCGCCCGGATAGCGGATCTGCGTGACAAGCAGCGGGCGGATCAACGCCTCCACATCGCCGCGGAAGCCGAAGGCGTCGGCGGTCGGGTGACCCGGCTCATAGATGCCGGTATAGACGGCGCGGCCGAGATGCTCGATGAACGAGCCAAACACGCGGGGATCGATGGGGGAGATGATGCAGTCCTTCTGAAGTCGGATGCGAGCTTTCATGAATTAACCTCCTGTGGATTCTCGTTTGATGATCGTACATTCCAGCATGATGTCCTTCTGCGCCGGATGCTTGCCGGAGAGCATGTCCAGCAGGGTATGGCCCGCACTCTGGCCCATCTGGAACAGCGGCAGGGCGACGGTGGAGAGCGACGGGCGGCAGACGGAGCTGATCTCACGGTTATCGTAGCCGATGAGGAAGATGTCCCTGCCGACCTCGATGCCGTTCTGGTTGCACCAGTCGATCACACCGGTGCCGACAAGGTCATTTTGGGCGAAAATGGCCTTTGCGCCCGCGCGGATGAGCTCGCCGCCGAAACGGTAGCCGGAGTCACGGTCCCAGTCACTTGCGCGGACAAGGGAAGAGTCATAGGCTACGCCGTGGTCGTGCAGGGCCTGCAGGAAGCCGTTGGCGCGGCGCAGGGTGTGCACGGAGTGGATGGGACCCGTGATCATGCCGATGTGCTCCGACGTGTGCTCCAGCAGAGTGCCCGTGGCCTCATAGGCGGCAAGACGGTCATCATAGCCGACGCAGGGCACGTCCTGATCTTCGCAGGTGCAGTAGACGCACACGAACGGGATATGGGCATGCGCCTTCAGCGATGCGACAAGGTGGCTGTGACAGCCGATATAGATGATGCCCGCGACCTGCTTGGACAGCAGATCGTTCACGGCGGAGCGGACGAGAAGGTTGCTCTCTGGGTAGTCCCAGGGATTGTCGTGGTAGCGCTTGTTGAAACGCAGATTGCTCAGAATATAATGATAGTTCAGCGTCTCGCATACGGAGGCGACGCCGTCGACGATCTCCGGCGTGTTGAAGACGGTCAGGTCCTCTGTGATGATGCCGATGGTGCGCGCGTCGCCGAGCTTCAGCGAGCGGGCATTGAGATTCGGGCGGTAATTGAGCTGGTCCGCGATCTGCAGAATACGGTCGGCCGTCTCCTGCTTGACGCCGGATTTATTGTTCAGGACCTTGGAGACCGTTGCAATGGATACACCGGCCCGGTCCGAGATCTCGCGAATGGTTGCCATGAAATAGTTCACCTTCTCTGGTTTTTTACAATGCGGAGCGTTGATATAATCATATCATACCGCATGAAAAACAGCAAGAGCTAAACGTTTTATTTCGGGGAAAATGCTAAATTTGACGCAAATTACAGGGAAATTCCGCGTGCTGCACATTTTTGGCTTACATGCAGGCCGGAACGGGCAGCGGAGCGGCAGATGCGCCGGTTGATCGTTGTGAATTCTGCACAAAAAAGGGCTGGAAAAGTTGTATAAACTCACGATTCTGTAATTCCGCCTTTACAAATCCGAAAAATATGATATAATCAGATCAGAAAAAGTTAAACGTTTAAATCACCGGACGCCAATTGCGGCTTCGGCACGCGGCGACCGACGACGGATTCCGCGTTTTCTTTTCCAATTTTTTCTTAAACGTTTAACCATCAATGGAGGTTCCACATTATGGCAAGCAAGATCACGATCCCCGATTTGAAAAAAATTAGAGTAACGGATCCGCTGTTCAGCCATTACGCGGACATGGTTGCAAAGAAAATGATCCCCGTGCAGTGGGAGATCCTCAACGGCAAGCAAGGCCAGAGCCGCTGCTTCTGCATTGATAATTTCCGCATCGCCGGCGGCACGCTCCAGGGCGAGCACCGCGGTGTCGTGTTCGGTGATACCGATGCCTATAAATGGCTTGAGGCTGTTGCTTATTGCGCAAATAACGGCGAAACGGAGTACATCTCCCAGGCGGATGAGCTCATCGAGATCATCGGGCAGGCCCAGCAGCCGGACGGCTACCTGAACACCTATTTCACGGTCTGTCATCCCGAGCTCCGCTGGAAGAACCTCACCGAGGGCCACGAGCTCTACAGCGCGGGCCACCTCATCGAGGCTGCCGTCGCCTACTATAACGCCACCGGCAAGCGCCGCCTGCTCGATATCGCTGCCAGGTTCGCGGACCTCATCTGCGAGACCTTCGGCGACGGCGAGGGTCAGCTTCCGGGCTATCCCGGCCATCAGGAGATCGAGCTTGCGCTCGTGAAGCTCTGGCGCGTGACGGGCGAGGAGCGCTACCTGAAGACGGCTCGCTTCTTCATTGACTGCCGCGGCCGCACGCCGAACTATCTCCTGCGCGAGATGAACGATCCGCAGCATAAGCTGATCTTCCCGGAGCTGCGCAGCTACGATCCGTCCTACTCCCAGTCGCATGTGCGCCCCGTGGAGCAGAAGACAATGGAGGGCCACGCAGTCCGCGCCATGTACCAGTGCAGCGCAATGGCAGATCTGGCCGATATCCAGCAGGACGAGGCCCTGCGCAATGCCTGCCAGACGCTCTGGGACAATGTCACGAAGCGCCGTATGTATATCACGGGCGGCATCGGCTCGTCCGGCCTGCTTGAGCGCTTCACCGTGGATTACGACCTGCCGAACGACCGCATGTACTGCGAAAGCTGCGCGTCCATCGGTCTGATGATGTTCGGCCAGCGTATGGCGGCCATGTTCCATGACGCCTCATACTACGAGACGGTGGAGCGCGCCCTGTGCAACACGGTGCTCGGCGGCGTCAGCGCTGCGGGCGACCGCTACTTCTACGTCAATCCGCTGGAGGTCTGGCCTGCAAACTGCAAGGACCACACTTCCATTGAGTATCTCAAGCCCGTCCGCCAGCCGTGGTTCGAGGTCGCCTGCTGCCCTGCAAATATCGCGCGCACGCTTGCTTCCCTCGGCCAGTACATCTATGCGGTCGATGACCGCAGCATTTATGTCAACCTGCTCGTCGGCTCGACCATCGAGACGACCCTGCGCGATACCGACGTCCGCATCGAGCAGCGCAGCGGCCTGATGCATGGCGGCGCACTGGAGCTGGACGTCCGCTCGAGCGGCACACACCCCATCGTTGTGCGCCTGCGCCTGCCGAAGTGGCTTGAGAAGCCAGTCTTCCGCCTGAACGGCGAGGGGATCCAGCCTGCGGTCGAGAACGGCTATGCCGTACTGGCCGTGAACTGCGCAGGAGAGCATCACTTCACGCTAAGCGGCTCGGTGCCCGTGCACCGCTGCGCCGCAAACCTGTGTGTTCGCGCCGATGTCGGCCGCGTCGCGCTGCAGAAGGGTCCGTTCGTCTACTGCTTCGAGCAGCAGGACAACGGCGAAAACCTTGCGGCCCTGCGCATGGCGCCAGATGCCGCCGTTGAAGAGAAGGCGCCCGCCGAGGGCCTGCCCGGTGATCTGCCGGAGCTGGATGTGAGCGGCTGCCGCATCGTTTCGACCGGTGTGGACGACGCTGAGCTCTATGCCGACTGCGTGCTGCGCACCGAGCCGTGCACGCTGCACGCCGTCCCCTATGGCCTGTGGGGCAACCGCACGCCCGGCGAGATGCGCGTCTGGGTCGACACCACCATTTCGTAATTATATGCAGCAGGAAGCTGCTATAATAAAAATCATGAAATGAAGAAAGGAACCTGAACCATGAAGAAGATCATCGCGCTCCTGCTGTGCCTCCTGATGATCGTTGGTATGGTCGCCTGCGCAACCAACACCGACAACAACGATCAGACCGACGGCTCTCAGGACACCACCCCCGCCACGGAGAACTCCGATTCCTCCGATGACACCAACGGCAATGACGGCGACGTCGTCACCATCACCTACTCCTATTGGGGCACCCCGGACGAGGCTGCCAGCGTGCAGGCCGTCGCCGACAAGTTCCACGAAGAGTATCCGAACATCAAGGTTGAGGTCATGGCGATCCCCAACGAAGAGTATGTCACGAAGCTGAACACCATGGCTACCGCGGGTGAGCTTCCCGACTGCGGCATCATGAACGAGTCCGGCGTTCTGGACTTCGCTTCCGACGGCCTGCTGTACGACATCTCCGCCATGTACGAGGGCGCCGACTCCATGCCCCTTGATTCCATCACCTTCAAGAGCGAAGGCAAGCCCGTTGCTTACTCCGCTGCGAACGAAGTCCTGTCCCTGTACTACAACAAGGACATGTTTGATGCCGCCGGCCTGGACTATCCGTCCGCTACCGAGGCTATGACCTGGGACGAGTTCGTCACCCTGGCCAAGACCCTGACCCTCGACGCCAACGGCAACAACGCCCTGAGCCCGGATTTCGACAAGGAAAACATCAAGCAGTACGGCTGCGTCGTTGACAACTGGACCTGGCAGCTTGAGGTTTGGGCACTGTCCAACGGCGGCCGCTGGTTCACCGAGGACGGCTCCGCCTGCACCATCAATGACCCGAAGGTCATCGAGTCCATCCAGAAGGTCGCTGACCTGACCCTCGTTGAGAACTGCATGCCTTACAATGCAGGCCTCGAGGACAACGGCATGCAGCGCTCCCTGCTGACCGGCACCGTCGCCATGGCGACCGCTGGCGCATGGAACGTCGGCACCTGCCTTGCCACCGCCCGTGACGAAGGCCTGAACTATGGCGTCGCCCGTCTGCCGAAGATGGTCAACGAGGTCACCATCTGCACCGGCGGCCCGCAGGTCGTCTTCTCCCAGACCAAGCATCCGGAAGAGGCCATGACCTTCATCAAGTGGTACATGAAGGAAGAGAACAGCTGGGACAGCCTGATCGCCACCGGCATCTGGATGCCCATCCTCGAAGAGTACTACACCGATGAGACCCTCACCAACAAGTGGATCGACAACCCCAACTTCCCGGATCATGACGAGTACAAGGGTGCTGTCGTTGACTACGCAAGAGATTGCGCTGAGTCTACCTGCTGGTACTACATCCCGCACACCACCGAGTTCATCGAGCTCCTCCGCACGGTCCTCGGCCCGGTCTGGACCGGCGAGCAGACCGCTGAGCAGGCGATCACCGAGAACTACGACGCACTGAACGCAGTGTTCATGGGCGAGTAAGCAGAACCCTCTGACTGATATCTGAAACCCCGGTTTTGGCCGGCCGCCCGGAGCGGCGGCCGGCCAAAATGTCTTTTTCAACTCCTAACTCAAAGAAAGGGTGAGCAAGTTGCCCAAACGCACTAAGAAACCCAAGAGCAAGCTGCTCCGCAAGGAAGCGCGCGCTGCGTATCTCTACCTCATCCCCGCATTTATCGGCCTGATCGTGCTGACCTATATTCCGCTGATCGCGGTGTTCGGCCTGAGCTTTTTCAAGTGGGGCGGAACCGGCGCACCGGAATGGAACGGCATCAATAACTATATCAAGCTCTTCACCACGGATCCGTACTTCAAGGAATCCATCAAAGTCACCGTCTATTTCTCCCTGCTTGCTGTCGTCGGCAGCATGGTCTATTCCCTGATTGTCGCAATGCTGCTCAACCGCAAGATCCCCGCCCGCGGCTTCTTCCGCGCGGTCTTCTACCTGCCCTATGTGCTGCCCGCAGCCGCCGTCTACATCGGCTGGAGCTGGCTGTACAACACGGAGTGGGGCCTGTTCAACTACATCCTCTCCAAGCTCGGCATCGAACGCCTGATGTTCGTCAGCTCGTCCTCGCAGGTCGTTCCGTCGCTGGCACTGATCGCCGTGTGGCTCTCCGGCAACCTGATCGTGATTTTCCTGGCGGGCCTGCAGAATGTGCCCCGCGTGTACCATGAGGCCGCCGAGATCGACGGCGCAAACGCATGGCAGCGCTTCTGGCATGTAACCTTCCCCAGCATGACCCCCATTATCTTCTATAATATGCTGATGTCCCTGATCACCAACATGCAGGTCGTCACGCCTGCCCTCGCTCTGACGAAGGGCGGCCCCGGCAAATCCTCTTACTTTATGTCCTACATGCTCTACAACTACGCGTTCAAGCAGCGCGGCAAGATCGGTCTCGCCTGCGCAATCGCCTTCGTGCTGTTCCTGCTGATCGGCGCCTTTACGCTGCTGCTGTTTGCCACCAGTAAGAGCTGGATCTTCTATGAAGGAGGCGACGACAAATGAGCAGCCTGAAAAGCCGCAAGCGCACCGAGCGCATCACGAATGCGCTGTGCTTCATCGCGCTGATCTTCCTGACCTGTCTGTGCATGCTGCCCATCTGGTGGATCTTCCGTTCCAGCCTGATGTCGAACGCCGAGCTGTTCAAGTGGCCGCCTGCCTTCTTCCCGCCGCGCTGGCTGTTCTCGAACTACGCCAACACGCTGGAATACTTCAAGTTCTGGACCTATCTGAAGAACACGATGATCATCATCGTCCCGTCTGTCATCTTCGGCACCATCACGGCCACGATGTGCGGCTACGCCTTCGCGCGCCTGCGCTTCCGCCTGCGGAACTTCCTGTTCACGCTGTGCGTCGGCTCCATGCTGCTGCCGACCATGGTCACGCTCATCCCGCTGTACATCATGTGGACGAAGTTCTTCAACATGTCCAACACGTTCTGGCCGCTGATCCTGCCGTATCTCTGCGGCGGCGGCGCGTTCAACATCTTCCTCATCCGCCAGTTCGTCCGCTCCATCCCGCGTGAGCTCGACGAAGCTGCAACGATCGACGGCGCAGGCTACTTCCGTATCCTCCTCAACGTCATCGTTCCTTCCATCAAATCGGCGATGATCGTCGTCGCCATGTTCCTCTTCATCCAGATCTGGAACGATCTGCTCCAGCAGATGATCTATATCAATACGGACGATAAGTTCACGATTTCCATGGGCCTGAGCCAGCTCAAGGGCTCCCTGAAGACGGACTGGTCCGCCATCATGTGCGGCACCTGCATGTCCTTCGTGCCCGGCGTCGTGTTCTATCTCCTCGGTCAGCGGTACTTCGTCGAAGGCATCGTGATGACCGGTATGAAAAACTGATGCAGCGCGGAATGCGTCGGGAAGGCCGCGGCCTTCCCGCGCCCCGCGAGGGTGCGCGTCGGTTTTTCTATCTGTTTTGGAACCATGCATGGAAGCTCATCCGTCTGAACCTGCTGTTTCTGGCCTGCTGCATCCCGGTCGTGACGATGCCGGCTGCGCTGTGCGCCATGGACCGCGCTCTCATTGTGCTCGTGCGCGAGGGCAATGTGCTTTTGTGGGAGGAGTTCCGGGACGAATTTAAAAAGGATTTTTGGCGCAGTCTTCCGCTCGGGCTGCTGTTCGGCGGACTGCTGTTTCTGGGATATTTCCTGCTCAGCCTTGGCATGGGCAACTTCGGTACCTTCCTCGGTCCGATGTTCTTCGCCTTCGGCCTGTTTGCCATCGGCCTCGCGCTCGGCCGCGGGAGCTATGCCTTCCTTATGCGCGCCATGTTCGATCTGCCCAACGGCCAGATCCTGAAGAATGCCAACGGTATGTCCGCCATGCGCGGCGGCCGCGGCTGGCTTCCAATCGTGGTGCATGGCGTCGGCTTCCTGTTCGGCTTCAGCTTTTTCCCGTACACGCTGATCGTGATCGCACTGTTCGGCATCAGCCTGCCGCAATATCTGATCTGCTATCTGCTCAACGACCCCATCCAGAAAAACATCATTTCTCCGTGGGAGAGAATGCAGGCTCAAAAGGAGACATAATATGACTCATACGCTTGGTATCGAATTTGGCTCGACCCGTATCAAGGCCGTCCTGATCGACGAAGCCTTCCGCCCGGTCGCCTCCGGCGACTACACCTGGAAGAGCGACCTCCGCGACGGCGTCTGGACCTATGACCTCGAGGAGGCCTGGAGCGGCCTTCGCACGGCGCTGCGCGCCCTCGGCGAGGTCTCCGTGGATGCCATGGGCATCTCGGCCATGATGCACGGCTATCTGGCTTTTGACAAGGACTGGAACCTGCTCACGCCCTTCCGCACCTGGCAGAACACCATGACGGGCGAAGAGGCGGCGGAGCTGACGGAGCTGTTCGGCTTCAACATTCCGCAGCGCTGGTCGATCGCGCACCTCTGGCATGCTATCCGCACCGGCGAGGCGCATGTCGGTAAGCTTGCGCACATCACGACGCTGGCGGGATATTTCCACTATATGCTCACCGGCGTGAACGCCGTCGGCATCGGCGAGGCCTCCGGCATGTTCCCCATCGACAGCGAAACGCTGGACTATGACCGCGGCATGATGGAAAAGTTCGACCGCCTTATCGCGGAGCAGCCCTTCACGCTGCGCGATCTGCTGCCGCAGGTCCTGCCCGCCGGTGTCCCGGCAGGCAAGCTGACCGCCGCCGGTGCGGCCCGCCTCGAGGGCCTGCTGCCCGAGGGCATCGTGTTCGCCCCGGCCGAGGGCGACGCCGGCACCGGCATGACGGCCACGAACGCCGTCGGCCCGCGCACGGGCAACGTCTCCGCCGGTACGTCCATCTTCTCCATGGTCGTTCTGGAGCATCCGCTGCAGAAGGTCTATCCGGAGATCGATCTTGTCACCACGCCGACGGGCCGCCCCGTCGCCATGGTGCACTGCAACAACTGCACGAATGATATGAACGCCTGGGCAGGCATCCTGCGCGAGACGGCCGAGCTGTTCGGCAGCTCCGTCGACACGGGCGAGCTGTTCACGAAGCTCTATCGCAAGAGCCTTGAGGGCGAGGCCGACTGCGGCGGCGTCATGGTCGTGAACTATCTGGCAGGCGAGGGCGTGACCCATCTCGATGAGGGCCGCCCGCTGGTCCTGCGCCGCCCGGACAGCCGCTTCACGCTGGCAAACTTCCTGCGCGCACAGCTCTATTCCACCATGGCTACGCTGAAGATCGGCATGGACCTGCTCGCCTCCGAGCAGGTGGCCATCGATTCGCTCACCGGCCACGGCGGCCTGTTCAAGACGCCGGGCGTCGGCCAGAAATATATGGCCGCGGCCTGCGGTGCGCCCGTGACCGTCATGGAGAGCGCCGGAGAAGGCGGCCCCTACGGCATGGCGCTTCTGGCGGCCTTCGTCCTGCAGGGCGGCGGCGAGACGCTCGAGGCCTTCCTCGCAGAGCATGTCTTCGCCGATGCCGTCCGCATGACGCTCCAGCCGGACCCGGCGGACGTTGAAGGCTTCCGCACGTTCCTCAATCAGTATAAGGCCTGCCTCCGCGTGGAGCAGGCTGCCACAGAAAATCTGTAAGGAGTGTACAAAGATGAAAAACTATGAATTCTGGTTTGTCGTTGGCTCGCAGACGCTGTACGGCGAAGAGGTGCTCCGCACCGTCGCTGCCCGCGCCGAGGAAATGGCGCAGAAGCTTTCTGCCGTTCTGCCCTATCCCCTGAAGTACAAGGTCACCGCCAAGAGCAACGCCGAGATCCTCGACGTTGTGAAGGAAGCCAACTATAACGACGCCTGCGCCGGTATCGTGACGTGGTGCCATACGTTCTCTCCGTCCAAGATGTGGATCAACGGTCTGGAGCTGCTCCAGAAGCCGTGGTGCCACTTCGCCACGCAGTATAACCGTGAGATCCCGAACGAAGAGATCGACATGGACTTCATGAACCTGAATCAGGCTGCCCACGGCGACCGCGAGCACGGCTTCATCGGCGCCCGCCTGCGCGCCCCGCGCAAGATCATTGCCGGTTACTGGCAGGACGGCGACGTGCAGGAGCGTCTGGCCAGCTGGATGAAGGTCGCCGTCGGCGTCGCCTTCTCCCGCAGCCTGAAGGTCATGCGCTTCGGCGACAACATGCGCGAAGTCGCCGTCACCGAGGGCGATAAGGTCGAGGTGCAGCGCAAGCTTGGCTGGCAGGTCAACACCTGGGCCGTCGGCGATCTCGTCAAGGAGATGAACGCCGTCACGGAGACCGAGGTCGACGCACTCATGGACGTCTACCGCGCGAAGTATGATTTTGCGACGGACAACGTCGAAGCCATCCGCTATCAGGCGCGCGAAGAGATCGCCATGAAGAAGATGATGGACCGCGAGGGCTGCAAGGCCTTTGCCAACACGTTCCAGGACCTCTACGGCATGGAGCAGCTGCCCGGTCTGGCCTCTCAGCACCTGATGGCGCAGGGCTATGGCTACGGCGGCGAGGGCGACTGGAAGGTCTCCGCCATGACCGCCATCCTGAAGGCCATGGGCGAGGGCGGCAACGGCGCGTCCGGCTTCATGGAGGACTATACCTATCATCTTGTCAAGGGTCAGGAATACAGCCTCGGCGCACACATGCTCGAGGTCTGCCCGAGCCTTGCCAGCGCCCGTCCGCGCATCGAGACCCATCCGCTGGGCATCGGCATGAACGAGAAGGATCCCGCCCGTCTGGTTTTCGAGGGCAAGGCCGGTAAGGCCATCGTCGTCAGCCTGATCGACATGGGCGGCCGTCTGCGCCTCATCGTGCAGGACATCGAGGCCGTGAAGCCCATCATGCCCATGCCGAACCTGCCCGTCGCCCGCGTTATGTGGAAGGCCATGCCGAACCTCACGACCGGCGTCGAGTGCTGGATCACCGCCGGCGGCGCGCATCACACCGTCCTGTCCTATGACGTCACGGCCGAGCAGATGCGCGACTGGGCACGGATCATGGACATCGAGTACGTTCACATCGGCGCGGATACCACGGTGGAGTCTCTGGAGCACGACCTGTTCCTGAGCGACCTTGCGTGGAAGCTGAAGTAAGGAGCGCGCTATGCTGGAGGAACTGAAGCGTCAGGTGCTGGAGGCCAACCTCCTGCTGCCGAAGCACGGTCTCATCACCTTTACCTGGGGCAACGTCTCCGGGATCGATCGCGCCAGCGGTCTGGTCGTCATCAAGCCGTCCGGCGTCAGCTATGACGGCATGACGGTCGAGGACATGGTCGTCGTGGATCTGGACGGCAAGGTCGTCGAGGGCAAATGGAAGCCCTCGAGCGACACGCCGACGCATGTGGAGCTGTACCGTGCCTTTCCCGGCATCGGCGGCATCGTCCACACGCATTCCCGCTGGGCAACGAGCTTTGCGCAGGCGGGCGCCGGCATCATCCCCATGGGCACGACGCAGGGCGACTACTTCTATGGCGAGATCCCCTGCACCCGTCCGATGACGCCGGAGGAGATCGCGGGCGAATATGAGAAGGAGACCGGCAAGGTCATCATCGAGACGTTCGCGGGCAAGGACCCCGAGGCCATCCCCGCTGTGCTGGTCAACAGCCACGGCCCGTTCGCCTGGGGAACCGATGCCGAAAACGCCGTGCACAATGCGGTCGTTCTGGAGGAGGTCGCCTTCATGAACTTCCATGCGCTGCAGCTCAGCCCGAACCGCGGCGCAATGCAGCAGGAGCTGCTCGATAAGCACTACCTGCGCAAGCACGGGAAAAATGCCTACTACGGACAGGGCTGATCTGTCTTACAGATAGGGAGAAGAGAGAGAATGGAGCTACTCCGTCGGAGCGGCTCCATTTTCTGATTTTCGGGGCTTGACAACAGTTCCAACTCGTGCTAGTATAATGCCTAGAAATACCGTAGGTAATATAGGAATTCGAAAGGAGCCTGTTTTATGAAAGTCTATCACAGCATTTCCGAGCTTGTCGGCCACACGCCGCTCGTGCAGCTGCAGCGCTTTGCCGCGGCGCGCGGCCTGAAGGCAAACCTGCTGGCCAAGGTCGAATATTTTAACCCCGCGGGCAGCGTAAAGGACCGCATCGCCTGTGCCATGCTGGACGACGCCGAGCAGCGCGGCCTGCTGAAGCCGGGCGCTGTCATCGTCGAGCCGACGAGCGGCAACACCGGCATCGGCCTTGCCGCCATGGCGGCCGCGCGCGGCTACCGCGTCATCCTGACCATGCCGGAGACCATGAGCGTCGAGCGCCGCAACCTGCTCAAGGCCTATGGTGCGCAGCTTGTCCTGACGGACGGTGCGCAGGGCATGAAGGGTGCCATTGCCAAGGCGGAGGAGATCGCCGCGCAGACGCCCGGCAGCTTCCTGCCCGGCCAGTTCACGAATCCGGCCAACCCCGCCATCCACCGCGCCACGACCGGCCCGGAGATCTGGCAGGATACGGACGGCAATGTGGACATCTTCGTCGCGGGTGTCGGCACCGGCGGCACCGTGACGGGCGTCGGCGAGTACCTGAAGTCCCAGTGCCCGAAGGTCAAGGTCGTGGCCGTCGAGCCGGCGACCTCTCCGGTCCTGAGCGAGGGCCATGCCGGCCCGCATAAGATCCAGGGCATCGGCGCGGGCTTTGTGCCGGACGTGCTCAATACGAAGGTCTATGACGAGATCATCCCGGTCAGCAACGAGGACGCGTTCGCGACCGGCCGCCTGATCGGTCATAAGGAAGGCGTGCTGGTCGGCATTTCCTCCGGCGCTGCCGTCTGGGCGGCGATCGAGCTGGCCAAGCGCCCGGAGAACAAGGGCAAGACCATCGTCGTGCTCCTGCCGGACACCGGCGACCGCTATCTGTCGACGCCGCTGTTTGCAGACTGAGTGCAGGCAAGCGTTCGTTCTTCTTTCACATGCGACGGGAGACACCGCAGGGTGTCTCCCGTTGTGCGTCTGGCACAATGTTGTGAGAATGTGCCAAACCCTGCTTTTTCTTTGACAATCTGCGGCGGATTTCATGATAATGGTGACATCTACGGAAGAGGGGGGATTCCATCGTGTCGCAGGCGATCCTTGTGAAAAAGAACTTGGCAGAGGGGCTGAAGGTGCATCTGCGCAGCGGCCGTTTTCCAAAATCACGGTCGAGGATATCTGCGCGACCGTGCGCGCGCCGAAAAACGGCGTCAGTGCCCGGGCAAAGTCCTTCGGATTTTGCAGCAGCCGGTCCGTGACCGGCGATAAATCAGTCAGACCGGCCGCCGTGCTGATGATGAAAAAGCGCGTCCAGTAGACATGCTGTTCCCAGAGCTGCCGCAGCCGCTGCATCAGGCAGACCTGCCGGGCGGTGGAATGGGGGTATTGCCTCCTTTGCCTGTTATCAGCATTTGCGGCAAAAATCGACCGTGTGCGCGCGTATTTTTGGCGGTTCTTTTGCGCAGCAAAGGCAAAAAGGGATGCAATTTTGCGCCCGATGCGCTATAATGAATGCAATCATTCAGCAAGAGGGATCATTATGCGAATCGTTGTCAAAGTCGGCACTTCTACACTGGCGCACGCCACCGGGCGGCTGAACATTCAGCGCATGGAGCGGTTGTGCAAAGTGCTCAGTGACCTGAAAAATGCAGGTCATGAGATCATCCTTGTCTCGTCCGGCGCCATCGGCATGGGCGTCGGCAAGCTCAATCTGCCCGGACGTCCGGCGGATATGCCGGGCAAGCAGGCGGCCGCCGCCGTCGGCCAGTGCGAGCTGATGTATTTTTATGATAAGCTCTTCACGGAGTATAATCACATCGTAGCGCAGCTGCTGCTGACCGGCGAGGACATCCACAGTGAGCAGCGCAGCCGCAACGTGCGCAACACGCTCTCACGCCTGCTGGAGCTGGGGGCGCTGCCGGTCATCAATGAAAACGACGCCGTGGCGACGGACGAGATCGGCGTGGACAACACCATCGGCGAGAACGACAGTCTCTCGGCCATCGTGGCTGCCGCCATCGGTGCGGATCTGCTGATCCTGCTCTCGGACATCGACGGCCTGTATGACAGTGACCCGCGCCGAAATCCGGACGCGCAGCTCATTGAGACGGTGCCGGTCATTGACGCGCACATACTCTCGCTCGCCGGGGACAAGGGCTCCGCGCTCGCCACCGGCGGCATGGTCACGAAGCTGCACGCCGCGCAGATCGCAACGGCGGCCGGCTGTGAGATGGTCATTGCCAACGGCGAAAAACCCGAGGTGCTCTATGACATCGTGGATGGCAGGCGCGCCGGCACCCGATTTCTGATACCACATTCCTGAGGAGGGACTACTATGACGACTATGGAGATTCTCAAGCGGACGAAGGCCGCGTGGCCCAGCATCTGCAACGCCTCTGCCGAGGACAAAAACCGCATCCTGTCCGCCATGGCCGACAGCCTGCAGGCGGGGAGCGATGCCATCCTGCGCTGCAATGCCGAGGACATGGACGCTGCGCGCGGCCATATCTCGGACGTCATGCTCGACCGGCTCTATCTGGACCGGGGCCGCATCGACGCCATGGCTGACGGCATCCGCGCGACCGTGGCGCTGCCGGACCACACGGGGCGCATCCTCGCGCAGATCGACCATCCCAACGGCATGAAGATCTACAAAAAGCAGGTGCCGCTCGGGCTGGTCGCCATCATTTATGAGAGCCGCCCGAATGTCACGTCCGACGCGGCCGCGCTCGCCATCAAGAGCGGCAACGTCTGCATGCTCCGCAGCGGCAAGGAGGCCTTCCACACGGCCAAGGCCATTGTGGCCGCGCTCAAGCAGGGCATCGCGTCTGCGGGTGGCGATCCAGACATCGTTAACATCGTTGAGGATACCAGCCATCAGAGCGCCACGGAGATCATGCAGGCCAAGGGCCTTGTCGACCTGCTCATCCCGCGCGGCGGGGCCGGGCTCATCCGCGCCTGCGTGCAGAATGCTACCGTGCCCTGCATCGAGACCGGCACCGGCATCTGCCATGTCTATGTGGACGAATATGCCGACCTTGACAAGGCCGTGCGCATCATTGAAAACGCCAAGACCAGCCGCCCCTCGGTCTGCAACGCCGAGGAGGTCTGCCTTGTGCATCGGGCGGTCGCGGCCAAATTCCTGCCCATGCTCCAAAAGGCGCTGGTCGATGACCGCGCGGCGAAGGGCCTCACGCCGGTCGAGC
>ERZ1026975.763-NODE-763-length-18168-cov-4.625738_pt1 | contig 18168 bp, 15 predicted proteins | sample MGYA00519561_ERZ1026975 | MGnify/ENA primary metagenome ERZ1026975 (study PRJEB26926, sample SAMN06164672) | human gut metagenome | biome: ENVO:00009003; feature: ENVO:2100002; material: ENVO:00002003 | host: Homo sapiens | place: USA | collected 2012 ... | reverse complement strand
CGAGATGTCTTAGGGTCTCGTGGGCTCGGAGATGTGTATAAGAGACAGGTTCAGCCGAAACGGCGGCAATGATCTTGTCGGCCGTGGCCTCGTCCGGAACGTCCATCTTCTTTTCTGCCGTGCCGTAAAAGCGCGCCGTGAATGTGCCCGCGCCGCAGTCAAGCAGCGCGTCGAGCAGCCAGTACTCCTGCGGCTGGAAGGCGCGGATCTCGTTTTCACGGTCGACCACGATGCGCGTGGCCACCGACTGCACGCGGCCGGCGGACAGGCCGGGCTTGACCTTGCGCCAGAGCAGCGGGCTGAGTTTATAGCCCACGATGCGGTCGAGAATGCGGCGCGCCTGCTGTGCGTCGACCAGATCCTGATCGATCTCGCGCGGGTGCTGGATGCTCTCGGTGACGACCTTTTTCGTGATCTCGTTGAACGTCACGCGCTTGGCCTTGTCATCCGGCAGATTCAGCAGCTCCTTCAGGTGCCACGAAATGGCCTCTCCCTCGCGATCAGGGTCGGTCGCAAGATAGACGGTACCGGCCGCTTTGGCGCGCTTTTTCAGGTCGGCGATCACGTCTGCGCGGTCCTTCACAGGCAGGTACTGCGGCGTAAAATCGCCGTCAATGTCTACGCCCATGGTGCTCTTGGGCAGGTCACGCAGGTGGCCCATCGAGGCCACGACGTGATAGTTGCTGCCCAGATATTTCTCAATGGTTCTGGCCTTCGCCGGAGACTCGACAATCACCAGATCGGTTTTTGCTTTTGCCATCGGGTCTACTCCAACTCCTTATGATTGCTGCGCAGTGCCTGCGCGTACATTTAATGAAAAGCGTTTGCCCGGCTCCTGCCGGACCACGCCGCGGATCTGCAGCACGGTCAGCTCCGCGAGCACCTTGCTCGCCGGGAGCTGCGTCTTTTCGATGATGAGATCCACCTGCATGCCGGGCGCATCGATCGCCGCGACGATCTGCAGCTGCTCGGTCGTGAGCGACTTCAGCTGCGCTTCCAGGTCAATATATGCCTCCGGCTGCGGCTTGTCAATCCTTTTCTCCGCGACCGGGCGGCGCACCTGTGCAAAGCCGCTGCCCATCTCCGGCGGCGGTTCGGACGCCGGAGTATCGGGCTCGGGCGCGATGTTTTCGTGCAGCGTGCCGGGAAACATGCGGCGAAAATCGCTCAGCACGTCCCACGCGCACGTGGCCGGGCGGGCGCCGTCCTTGAGCAGCGCGTTGCTGCCGACCGAGGCGCGGGAATCTGCGTTGCCGGGCACGGCAAAGACCTCCCTGCCCTGCGTGACGGCATCGTCGGCAAACAGGAGCGCGCCGCTTTTCTCCGGCGCCTCGACCACGACCGTCGCCACGGCCAGACCGGACGTGATGCGGTTGCGCAGCCGGAAGCCGAAGCGCGGCACGGACATATTCGGCGCAAACTCGCTCACGACGGCGCCGCAGCGCGCGACCTCCTGCGTGCATGCGCCCGCAAAATCCAGATTGATTGCCGTGCCGGACACGCCCACGCAGATACCCCCGGCGTGCAGCGCACCCTCGGCGGCCGAACGGTCGATCCCGGCGGTGAGGCCGGAGAGCAGGATACCGCCGTGGCGCACGATCTCGGAACCGAACTTGCGCGCAGTGCGCATGCCATACGGCGTTGCGCTTCGCGTACCAACAACGGCGACGGCCGCACGGTCGTCGAGCTGCGGCAGCGTGCCGCGCACATAGAGCACCAGCGGCGGATCATAGATTTGCAGCAGGCGCTGCGGGTAGGCCGCGTCCTGAACTGTCAGGATGCGGATGTGCTCCCGGTCGCAGATGGCGAGCGCGCGGTTGACATCCTTCAGGTCCTTATCCTGCAGCTGCCGAAGTTCTTCCGGGCGCAGTGGAACACGGACGCGGTAATCCGCCTCCGTGGCAAAATACACATCGCGCGGCGTGCCGAAATGCTCCACGAGCGCGAGCTTCACCTTCGGGCGCACGCCAAAGCGCATGGACAGCCAGACCCAGTATTGCAGCTGCGACATCGGCGCGCCTCCTCACATCCCGGCGCGGGCGATCTCCCACATGACGACCGCCGCGGCCACCGCCGCATTGAGCGACTCGGCCCCCGGCTGCATGGGGATGATGATCTGCCCGTCGCACTGCGCGAGCAGCTGCGCGCTCAGGCCGCGGCCCTCGCTGCCGATCGCCACGGCGGCCGGCGAGAGCGGCACGCGCCGCAGGTCCTGCGCCGCGTCCGTCAGCGCCGCGCCGTAGAGCTTCAGCCCGTGGGCGTGCAGCAGCTGCATCAGCTCGTCCTGCGCGCACGTCAGCACCGGCTGGCGGAAAAGCGCGCCCATCGCGGCGCGCACGGTCTTGGGACCGTAGAGATCGGCACACGCGCCGGTGAGCACCACGGCGTCTATGCCGAGGGCGTTCGCCGTGCGGATGACGGTGCCGACGTTGCCGGGGTCCTGCACGCCCTCGAGCACGATGACGTGCCGCAGCGGCTCCGGCAGGCGCATTTCCGGGATGCGCACGGTAAAGACCGGCCCCGGAGAGTGCATAAGCGGCGAGGCATACGCCACCAGCTCCGCGTCCGCCGTGTACTGCACAATGCCGTCCGGCAGCGGGAACGCCGCCGCGTCGCGCCAGAGCACGGACGTGACCTCCGCGCCGAACTGCAGCGCCTCGCGCAGCAGCTTTTCACCGTCGCAGACGTACTCCCCCGCGTCCCGGCGCGCGTCATTATCCCTTGCCAGCGCGCGCAGGTGCAGAATATATTGATTTTTCCGCGACCGAATCTGTTCCATGACCGTGTTCTCCGCATATTCTATTACAATGTAATTCAAATATGTCCTTCATCTTATAACATCGCTCCACAATTTTCAAGTCCTGAGTTTCAGGAATTTGCAAAGCGCTGCAAATTTTCCGCCGCATAAGCCAGCAGCGCGGTCCTGTCGTTCGGCACCGCCTCGTCCATGACCGCATCCAGGCACGCCTGCAGCGCCGCACCGACCGCCCGGCCGCGCAGGCCGAGCGCGAGCAGATCATCCCCGTTGACCGCAAGGTCTTTGAGCGAAAAGCAGGCATCCGCCGCGAGCAGCGCATCGAGCACGCGCTCCGCCTGCCGGTACGTCTCCACCCGGCCGGCACAGATGGCCGACTGGCCGCAGGTATCGGCAATGTGCAGCGCGAAGAGCTGCCGCACGGTCTCGACGCCGAGCTTGTTCATCAGCCGCCGGATGGGTTTCGGCTCCGGCGCGATGGGCAGGTCGTGATAGCGGATGAGCTGCGTGATGCGCGTGCGCCCGGCCGTGTCGAAGCGCAGGCGCGTAAGGATGGCGTCCGCCAACTCGGTGCTCCTGGCCGCGTGACCGTAAAAATGGCCGACACCGTCCGGTCCGAGAGAGAAGCACGGCGGCTTGCCGACATCGTGCAGCAGCGCCGCCCAGCGCAGCACCGGCTCCGGCGGGATGTGCGCCACGACCGCGGCTGTGTGCTGCCAGACGTCCCGGTCATGGTGCGGATTGTGCTGCTCGAAGCCGAACATCGGCCGCAGCTCCGGGATGGGGACGGCCGGCACATCGGCAAATTCCCGCAGCACCGCGCCCACGTTCTGCCCGCAGAGCAGCTTCGTCAGCTCGCTGCGCACGCGCTCCGCCGCGAGATACTGCAGCAGCGCAGCATTGCGATGGATGGCCGCCGCCGTCTCCGGCGCGATCTGAAAGCCGAGCACGGACGCAAAGCGCAGCGCGCGCAAAATGCGCAGTCCGTCCTCCTGAAAGCGGCGGTCCGGCTCGCCCACGCAGCGCACGATACCGCGCGCAATGTCCTCCGCCCCGCCGCAGATGTCCACAAGTCCGGTGCGCGGGTTGTAGGCCAGCGCGTTCATCGTAAAATCGCGGCGCAGCAGATCCTCGCGCAGGCTGCGCGTAAAGCGCACAGCGTCCGGGCGCCGGTGGTCGGTATAGTCCCCGTCGACGCGGTAGGTCGTGATTTCGAGCGGCAGGCCGCCGAGCAGAACGGTCACGGTGCCGTGCTTCAGCCCCGTCTCGATCAGCCGCTCGCCGGCAAAGACCCGCTCGACCTGCGCGGGCTCGGCATTGGTCGTGATGTCCCAGTCCCCCGCCGCGCAGCCGCACAGCGCGTCGCGCACCGCACCGCCGACGACATAGGCCTCCCAGCCCGCCGCCGCGAGGCGGTCGAGCGCCGTATGCACTTGTGGCGGCAGGGTCAGCATGGGGCGGCCTCCTCAGTTGTGGTGATAGATCTTCTTTTCCAGCGCAAAAATGCGGGCGCTGAAGCTGCCGGCCGGCACAGTCGGCAGCGTTTCCGCATAGATCTCCATGCGGCTGTCGATCAGGTCGATGTACGACAGCAGCTCCGCCTCGGCGCACATGGGCCGCACGGCCGCGCCGAACTCCGGCTCGCCGTGGTGCGAGAGCAGCAGGTGCTGCAGCAGCACGGACTTTCCCTCGGGAATACCAAGCTCGCGCGCAGCGTCCGCGACCTCCTGCGCCCCCATGACCAGATGGCCGAGGAGCTGCCCGGCCGTGGAATACTCCGTCACGATGCCGAGATCGGAGAATGCAAACTCCCGCTCCTTGCCGAAGTCGTGCAGCAGCGTGCCGGTCAGCAGCAGACTGCGGTCAATGACCTCCGGATACAGGCCCGCGAGGAAATCCGCCGTGCGCAGCATGTTGTAAGTATGCATCAAAAGGCCGGACAGAAAACTGTGATGCACGCTCTTGGCCGCCGGAATACGCCGGAACGCATCGAGGTGCCGCGCCAGCATCGTCTCGGCGACGCTGCGGTAATCCGCGTCCGTGATCGAAGCCACCAGCCGCTGCACATCCGCCAGCGCGGCGTCCGTGTCGATGGGCGCCGTCGGCACGAGCAGCGACGTGTCGTAATCATCCGCCGCTTCGGCCATGCGGATGCGGTGGACACTGATCTGCAGCGCCCCGCGGTATTCCGAGACGCTGCCGCGGATCTTCACGACGCGGCCGGTGTCCTCCGGGCGCGCGCCGATCGGGCCGCTGTAGTCCCAGAGCTTGATCTCCATACTGCCCGTGCGGTCGCAGATCGTGCCGCTGAGAAACGGCTTGCCGCTGTTGGTCGTCTTGAGCGCCGCCGCGCGCAGAATATAGAAGCCCTCGACATCCATGCCGGGGAGCATATCCGCAATGGGTTTGCTGTATTCCATGGCTCCGCCTTTCCGCCCGCAGAGCGGGTCGTTCGTTCTGTTTATAAATATACATTGCCGTGATTTTGCCCATCTGTCAAGCCCTTCACGCAAAAAAGCCGCCCCGCCGCCGATGGCTCGGCCTGCGGGACGGGGGCGTTCAGTGCTCGGCGCGGGTGATCCGCTCGGCCTCCTGCCGGCCGGTCGGTGTGGCGGCAAGGCCGCCAAGTCCGGTCTCACGCAGGTCAGCCGGCAGCGCGCTGCCGATCTCCCCCATGGCATCGATGACCTCATCGACCGGGATGCGGCTCCGGATACCGGCAACGGCCATGTTCGCCGCGCTCACGGCATTGACCGCGCCGATAACATTGCGCTTGACGCACGGCACCTCGACGAGGCCCGCGACCGGGTCACACACAAGGCCGAGCAGATTCCCAAGCGCGATGGCATACGCGTCCGCGCACTGCTGTGCCGTGCCGCCGAGGATGTGTGTCAGCGCGGCCGCCGCCATGGCGCTGGCCGTGCCGATCTCGGCCTGACAGCCGCCCTCCGCCCCGGCCACGCTCGCGCGCAGCGCCGTGACCTGACCGAACCCGGCCGCGATGTACAGCGCCTCAAGGATCGTCTCCTCCGGCACGTCCCGCTCCTCCGCCAACGGGATGAGCACCGCCGGCAGCACGCCGCAGCTGCCCGCCGTCGGCGCGGCGACAATGCGCTTCATGCACGCGTTGCACTCGGCGACCTTGAGTGCCTCTTCCGTCACGCGCTGAAAGTACGTCCCGCCGAGGAGCCGGCCGCTCTCCGCCGCCGCGCGGAGCCGGGCCGCGTCGCCGCCGATGAGCCCGCTGTTGGAGCGGTCAGCCGCGCAGTACTGCCGGCTCGACTGCTGCATCGCCGTCCAGAGCGCCGCGATCTGCCGGTGGGACGCCGCGACGTCGTAGCCGTTTTCCTGACAGTCCGCGTCACGGATGACGGCATGGAGCGGCTGCCCGTTCGTCTGCGCAGCCGAAAGCATGGCTGCAATGCTTGAAAAGCTCATACCGGTTCCTCCTGGTTAAAGATCGTGATCTTCTGGATGCCCTCGATGTGCGATAGCCACTGCTCGATGTCCTTCGGGATCGGCTGGTCGCACTCAAGGATCATGACCGCGTAGCCGCCCTGCTCGCTGCGGTAGAGCTGCATGGTGGCGATGTTGACGTGCCGCTGCATGAGCGCCGCCGTCACAGCCGCGACATGGCCGGGCGTGTCCTGATTGTGGACAATGAGTGTGTTGTGCTCGCCGGAAAAGTTCGTCTCGATGCCGTCGATCGAGCGGATGCGGATGCGCCCGCCGCCGATGCTCTCGGCCACGATGTCCAGCGTGCGGCCTTTGGCGTCCTCGAGCTGCAGGCGCGCGGTGTTCGGGTGCGCATTGCGCAGCTGCGCGTTTTGAAACGAGAACGTCAGCCCCTGCTCCGCCGCGACGGAAAAGCTGTCCGGGATGCGCAGATCGTCCGGCTGCATACCGAGCAGGCCCGCGATCAGCGCGCAGTCCGTGCCGTGGCCGTGACCGGTCAGGGCGAAGCTGCCGTGCAGCGAAATGTCCGCATGCACCGGCTGATCGCCGAGCAGCTTGCGGGCCGTCAGGCCGATGCGCACGGCCCCGGCCGTGTGGCTGCTGGACGGGCCGACCATGACCGGCCCGAGAATATCAAATAAACGCATGGTGCGCCTCCCTGGATGCAAAGATACTTTTGCACATTGCAGTGCGACAGAAAAGAAATATGAGATATTATACGCGCCCCACACGCAAAATGCAATGCCGATTCTCCGCCGCCGCGGAAAAAGGTGCAAAAAACCGGCCGCCAGCCGGCAGCCGGTTTTGGAGCGGTGGATCAGTGCTCCTGGATCATCATGCGGATGATCGTGCGGTCGGTCTCGCGCATGCCCTCGCTCGCAAGCGTACCGATGTTGCGGATCGTGTTCTCCACGCCCTTGACGACGATGCCGTCGCCACCGTAGAACTGGCTCTCGTGCATCTGCATCTGCATGCCCAGCAATCCCGCCTCGACCGCCGAGGCGATCTTGGCCGCGCAGCTCGCCTTCGCGCCGTCGCAGATCATGCCGGAATCGATGGCGATGGCGTTGACGACGGTGTGCGCGATCTCGCGGAACTGCCCGCCGTACAGATACGTCACGCCCGCGGCCGCGCCGCAGCCGGCCGCCGTGGCGCCGCAGTAGGCGGACAGGCTGCCGATGCCGGTTTTCAGGTGGATGGTGACGAGGTTTGACACCACGAGCGCGCGGTAGAGCATCTGCTGCGTGACGCCCAGCTCCTTGGCATAGACGATGACCGGCAGCGACGCCGTCAGCCCCTGGTTGCCGCTGCCGGAGTTGATGACCACCGGCAGGTCGCAGCCGTTCATGCGCGCGTCCGACCCGGCCGCGGCATAGGCCTTGGCACGGTTGTGGATGCTCATACCGTAAGACTGCAGCAGAATACGGCCGATGTTCGCGCCGTAATCCCCGCGCAGCCCCTCCTCGGCGATGGCCCAGTTATAGTCGATCTGCCGCTGGAGCGTCTCCTGCACGTCGGCAATGTCCACCTCGTTTGCAAAGGCGATGATCTGCTCGACCGTCAGCAGACTGCGGTCGGTGGCATGCTGGCTGCCGGACTCCTGATAGTCCTTGTGAAACTGCACGACGCCGTTTTTCTCGATGCGGATCACGTTCGTGTGGTAGCCCGCGATCTCGACGGACGCGCTGTCTGCCCCCGCCGTGACGCGTACCTGAATGTCGAACACATAGTCCTTGTCCGCGCGCCGGACGGTAAAGGCAGCCTGCCGCAGATAGGCGCCCACTGCGTCCACCTGCTCCGGCGTGAGGCTCGCGAGCACCTGCAGCTGCGCGTCGGCATTGTCAGAAACGATACCCGCCGCCGCGGCCGCCGCAATGCCGCGCTGGCCGTTCGTATTCGGCACAATGACGCTCTTGACGTTTTTGATGATGTTCGCGCTCGCGAGCACCTCGACCGTTTCCGGCAGCGCACCAAGCGTCTTGCGGGCCAGCGCCGCGCAGTACGCCACGGCGATCGGCTCGGTACAGCCCATGGCGGGCTGCAGTTCCTCTTTCAGGATCGCGACGTATTCGCGATAGATCCGCTCGTCCATGTTTCTCTCCTCCGATTTTGTTTTTTCTCCGTTTTTTGATCGTAAAATTCCGCTTTTTGTAATAGTATAACGGAACACCGGCACGTTTTCAACAAAAAAGATACCGGCAGTATGCCGGTACCTCAAGGCTGGTTAATCTTTACGTTTTTTCCGGCAGGCGTGCACGATCGCCCAGAGGGCATAGCCGAGCACGCCGCCGGTCGTGTTCGTGATGACGTCCGTGATGTCCGAACTGCGGAATGCGTGCAGCAGCGGCTGCACGACCTCGATGCCGACGCTGAGCGCCAGCGTCAGCAGCAGGCAGCGCCAGAAGCTGCACCGCTTGCCGCGGCAGCTGCGGCACAGCGGCAGCAGCACACCGAACGGGACAAACAGGGCGATATTCAGCACGATCTGCCGAACATAATCGCCGTGGCGGAGAATGACATCCTCAAACGGCGCCATGTGCATGGGGACATACGGATGGTCAAAGCAGAACGGGAGTGCCGCCAGCACCGGCATGAGCGTGAAGAGCGCGATGCTGGCGAGGCAGCCGTACATGAGCGTATAGACCGTGAGTGTTCTGCGCCCCAGCGGCCGCCACTTCGGCAGCAGCCAGATGCCGTAAACGGCCGCGAGCACGGCCAAATCAATGAGAATCTTAGCGTTTCGGCTCATGCACAGCCTCCTTCCTCTCTGCCGGTCAGAACGCGCGTGTTATCCGCGCACCCACTGCTCCAGTTTCGGTTTTGCGCCCTCGACCGCACCGCCGCGCAGCGACAGGCCGCGCGCGACCCGCGCGCCCTTCGCCGCCCGCCGGATGTCCTGCTCCGTGTTCGACAGGCCGCTGCCCTCATTCGTGCAGAACGGATGGATGGTCTTGCCCTGCCAGTCATAGTGCTCGAGGAAGGTGTAGACCGCCATCGGCATGGTGCCGCAGTAGTTCGGATAGCCGAGATAAATTTCATCATAGTCGTCCAGGCTCTCCGGCAGCGCCGTCAGTTCCGGACGGGCGTTCGCGCGCAGATCGCGCCGCGCCTCGGCGACGCATGTGTCATAGTTGTCCGAATACGGCGCCTTCTGCTCAATGTGAAACAGCTCCGCACCGGTGAGTTCGGCAAGCAGCCGCGCCGCCTTCTCCGTATTGCCGACGGCGATGGTACGGTGCATCCCGGAAAAATAGTTCTCTCCCGCGCGGGAGTAATAGGCAATGAGTTTTTTCATAAGGACTCCTCCGTTTTCTGCCCTAAAAGGATATGTGTACCTCACGGATGCGCATACACATCCGCGTAATCGTATAAGGTCTCGCGGGCGCAGCGATCCGCCTGCCGCTCCAGTCTGGACTCGTCCGCAATTTGATACCCCACGGGATCGCGCACCCATTGAAAATAATGCGTCAGCTCGTGCGCAAGCGAGCGCAGGATCGATGCCAGCGCGCTGTCCTGTCCCCACGCTGCGAGCATCTGCGGGTAATCTCCGACAGCAAGGCGGATATACGGCTCCTGTTCCGGATCGCTGGGGCCAAGAAATGTCCCGCAGGCCAGATCGCCATCCCGGCACAAAAGCCGCTCGGCCGCCCACACATAGACCGGCACGCGCACAGGGAACGCGTACTGCGTCTGCAGCCAGCGCACAAACTGCATAAGGGCGCGCCGCACCTCCGGGTCAACGCTCGGATCGAACCGCAGCCGGATGCCTCCGCGGCGTCCGGGCATCGCTGCGCCCTGCCCGGGCGGGCAGCTCCATGATCTGCGCATTGCTCCCTCCATAGCTTGTCAAAATCTCCGGCAACGCCGGATTGAACCCACATTGCCGCCAAAAGCATACCGCAGTTTTCCGCATCCGTCAACCGTCCAACCAGTACGCGAAAAATTGCTGCAATATACCGCAAGAGAAACAGAAAAAGCTCCCCCGCCGGGGGAGCTTTTTGCTGCCTTATCGCGCGCGAAGGCGCTCCACGAGCGCCTCGTCGCTCTCGGCCATGCAGGTCTGATAGTCCGTGTAGAGCACCATGCCCGGCAGCGCGCCGGACGGCTTGCGCACAAAGCGCGCCATGGTGTAATCCACCGGCGTCTTTCCGCCGCCGCGAGCCTGCGAATAGTACACGGCAAGGCTCGCCGCCTCGGCGAGCGTCTGATCGTCCGGCGTCGTATCGTGGGCGCGGATGATGACGTGGGAGCCGTGCACCTTCTGCACATGCAGCCAGAGGTCCGTGCGGCGGGCGGTGCGGTGCGTCAGCTCGTCGTTTTGCGTGTTGGAGCGGCCGACGAGGATCTCATACCCGGTGCTCGAGACAAAGGAGAGCGGCGCGCGCTGCGCCGTTTTTTCCTTTTTGGCATTGCGCGGCTGGCGCAGATACCCGGTCGCGCGCAGCTCGGCGCGGATATCCGCGAGATCGCGCTCGCTCTCGGCGCGCGCAAGCTCATCGAGCACGCTGTTGAGGTAGTCGAGGTTCCGGCTCGCCTCCGCGATCAGACCGGTCAGGTGCTGCTCGGCCGTTTTGGCCTTGCGGTAGGACTTATAGAGCGCGGCGGCGTTCTCCTGTGGAGTCTTGCGCGGGTCAAGCTCGATCGTCACGTCCGGGCAGCCCTCAGCATAGTAGTCCTGCACCGTCACGGTGCGGTCGCCCTTCCGGATGCGGTAGAGATTGGCCTTGATGAGGTCGGCCTTCTGCCGCAGGGCCTCGCGATCGGCGCAGCGCAGCAGGTCCGACTGCTGGATGGCCAGCTTCTTGGCCGTGCGGTCGCGCAGGGTGCGCACCTGATGCGTCAGCTCCTGCGAGCGGCGGCGCATGGCCTCCGCCTTGTCGCGGCGGAGATAAAACTCGTCCAGCAGCTCGGAAAACGAGCCGCAGCCGCGGCTTTCCAGCGCGCCCTGATACTGCAGGATCGGCACGGCGGAAAAGTCCTTCGGCCGGTCACCGTCGAGCAGCATGGTCGGCGCGAGGTTGTTCGTCTCGACCGAGAGCACCAGTGCCTCCAGCTCGTGCTGCAGGCGCGCGCGCTGCGCATCGTCCGGCCGCTCCAGCCGGGGGCTGGCATCGCCGAGCGCGCGGAAGCACACCTCCCGGCACAACAGGGGCGACACACTGGAAAACAGGCCCAGCAGCCACTTATCGAGCGTCGCCGCCGTGACCGGGCCGGAGAGCAGCTGCGCGCGCTGCTCCGGCGTCGTGTCGAACAGGACCGGCTTGTCCTGCCGCAGCGGCAGGCGGTAAAACAGGCCCGGCTGCACCTGGCGCGTCTCGCTCATGGAGGAATCCACGCGGCGCATGCAGTCGATGATATGCCCGTCGGCGCTGACGAGGATGACGTTCGACTGGCGGCCGAGCATCTCGACGATGAGCCGCTTTTTGACCGGTGTGCCGAGTTCATCGCGGCCGTCGAGATCCAGCACGAGCATACGCTCAAAGTCCGGCTGAGAAATACCCGTGATGCGCGCGCCGACGAGGTGCTTGCGCAGGAGCATGCAGAACATCGGCGGTTCGGCCGGGTTTTCAAACGTGCCGGCCGTGAAATGCACCCGCGCGCTGCCCACGCCGCCGTGCACGAGCAGCTTTGCGTTGCCGCTCTGTGTGCGCACGGACAGCAGCAGCAGGTCGCGCTCCGGCTGCTGCACCTTGTCGATGCGCGCACCGGTCAGGCTCTGCGCCAGCTCCTGCGTCAGTCCGTGCAGAAAAACTGCGTCCATTGGCATGTTACAGCACCTCCGAGATCAATGCAAACAGCTCGCGCAGCCGCTGCGTGCGGCCGAGCAGATACAGCCAGCCAAAGAGTGTCTCTAGCCCCGTGGCGGCGTGATACTGCGCGGTGTCCGCGTGCTGCGGCACCGAGTTCACCTTTGCGTTGCGGCCGCGCTTATAGACCGCGCGCTCCGCATCCGTGAGCGCGGGCTGAATGGCCTCGGCCGCGCGCGCCTGCGCGGGCGCGTTCACGCGGCGCACCGTCTCGCGGTGCAGGTCGGTCACGGCGGTGAGGCCGGCGGCGCACAGGGCCGTGCGCATCATGAGCTCATACACCCCGTCGCCAATATGCGCGAGGGCGAGCGTACTGTAGGCGCCGACCTGCGCCGGCGTCATTTCCGGGGCAAAGTCCGGCCCATCCGGAAAGACAATCGTGCCGACGGGGCGGCGCTCCGGCCGCCCCGTGTGAAGATCATGATTCATCGTCTTCGGGTTCCTCTTCATTGTCATCAGCAAAGTCCGTCTGCGCCTGCAGCACCTCGCTCGGCGCGGTGCCCTGCACATACTGCATCTCCTGCCACTGCTGCTTCGTGATGAGGATCTTGCGCGGCTTCGAACCCTCGAATGGGCCGACGATGCCCATCTCCTCCATCTGATCGACCATGCGCGCGGCGCGCGAATAGCCGAGCTTCAGCCGGCGCTGCAGCATGGACACCGATGCCTGCTTCGTCTCGAGAATGACATCCACGGCCTGCGGCAGCAGCTCGTCATAGTCGCTCTTGGCGGGCTTGTCCGTCTCGGGCTCAGGGCCTGACTTTTTGTCGGCCTCGGCGGCGGATTTCTCGATCTGGGCGATGATGTCGTCGCTGTACTGCGCCTCGGAGTTCTGCTTGATAAAGCGCACGACCTCCTCGCGCTCCTCGTCCGACACGTACGACCCCTGCACGCGCAGGGGCTTGCCGGTGCCGATGGGGGCATAGAGCATATCGCCCATGCCGATGAGCTTTTCCGCACCGGAGGTGTCGAGGATGATGCGGCTCTCGAGCGAGGACGAGACCGCAAAGGCAATGCGGCTCGGGATGTTCGCCTTCATGAGGCCGGTGATCACGTCCGCGGACGGACGCTGCGTCGCGATGATGAGGTGCATGCCCGCGGCGCGGCCCATCTGCGCCACGCGGCAGATGCTCTCCTCCACCTCTTTGGCGGCGCAGAGCATGAGGTCGGCCAGCTCGTCGATGACGATGACGACCTGCGGCAGCGTCTGCCCGTCGGGATCATTTTTCTGCAGGGCGTTGTAACTTGCGAGGTCGCGCACCTGTGCCTCGGAGAAGAGTCGGTAGCGCTTGAGCATCTCCACGACCGCCCACTGCAGCGCGCCGGCCGCCTTCTTCGGGTCGGTCACGACGGGGATGAACAGGTGCGGAATGCCGTTATAGATGCCGAGCTCGACCATTTTCGGGTCGATCATAATCAGACGCACCTCGTCCGGCGTCGCCTTGTAGAGCAGGCTCAGGATGAGCGAGTTCATGCACACGGACTTGCCGGAACCGGTCGTGCCGGCGATGAGCATATGCGGCAGCTTGGCGATGTTGCCGATGATGCAGTTGCCGCCGATGTCCTTGCCGACGGCGAACGAGAGCTTGGACTTGGCATTGCGGAATGCGGGCGAGTCGATAATATCGCGCAGGCACACGGCGCTGACGATCTTGTTCGGCACCTCGATGCCGACGGTGGAAATTTTGTCCGGGATGGGCGCGATGCGCACGTTCTCCACGCCGAGCGCGAGCGCAAGGTCGCCGGAAAGGTTCGTGATCTTGTTGAGCTTCACGCCCGCCTCCAGCTCGAGATCGTAGCGCGTGACCGTGGGGCCGCGCGTCACGTCGCGGATGGTCGCGTTGACACCGAAGCTGGTCAGGGCGGTGTTGAGCCGGTCGCGGTTGAAGCGGATCTCCTCCGTCGCGTCCGTCTGGTCCTTCTTCCCGGCGCGCAGGAACGACACCGGCGGGAGCTGATAGGCCGAGTGGTCGGCGTTCTCGCTCTCGATAGCGGAGGTGATGGCGGCCGTCTCCGCCGCGACGGCGGCGCTGGCCGCCTTCTTAGACGGCTTCGGCGGGTCCTGGATCTCCTGCGTGGCCGGCACGGTGACACCGCAGATATCGGCCGCCTCCTCCACGGACAACGGCTGGACGTTCTGCGTAGCCTCGGCCGGCGCGGTCTTTTTCGCGCCGCGGGCGGACTTTTTGACCGGGAGCGGGTCGATCGGGTCGTCGTCCGGCTCCGTCTTTGTTTCATCGAACGGAATGTCAATGCGTTTTTTCTTCTCGACCGGCTTGTCCTGTGCGGTGCGGCGGTTTCGGCGCGGCTCGGGCAGCGGCTGCTGCGCCGGCTCGTCTTCGTCATCATCCAAAAGCGGCACATCCTCGTCCGGGATGTACTGCGCCTCGCGCCGTGCGCGCGACCAGGCCGCGATCTTGCCGACCGACAGGTCCATACTGCCAAGCACGCAGAACACGAACGCCACCATCGCCAAGGGCAGCGCCGCATACACGCTGATGCCGGCCTTGAGCAGATAGCCCACGCCGCCGGAGATCACGCCGCCGGACGTGAGCGCCTTGCCCCCGTCGTAGAGCTGGCCGATGATCGCGCCGAACGTCTGCGCCGTGAACGCCACGCGGCAGACCATCAGGTGCACGATCGTGCCGAACAGCGGTGCGATCAGCAGCGCCGCCGTCACCCGCAGGCCAAAGTGCTTACGCGGGTTGCACACAAAGACCCACGCCAGCAGCAGCATCGCAAACGGAAACGCCCAAAAGCCCCAGCCCATGATGCCGCACAGAAAACCCGCAAAGCCGTCAATAATGACGCCCTCGGCGTGAAACAGGCCCAGAAATGCCAACAGCGACAAAATAATGCACACAAGCGCATACGGCCACGTCGGCGCCGTCGGCGCAGGGGCCGGATCCGCCTTGGCAGCTGGCTGCTTTTTCGGCGCGGAGGCCGGCCTTTTTGCCGCCGGAGCGGACTTTTTTGCCGTGCCGGTTTTCTTTTTAGATGATGAAGTTGCCATTTTATAACGTCCTCTCAGAAAATCAGAGACAGAATCATCGTCAGTGCACCCGCGCCCCAGCAGTAGTAGGAAAACGCGCCGAAGCGGCCCTTCGACGTCAGGCGCTTGACAAGGCCAATGGCCGCAATGCCCGAAACCATCGCCACAAACATGCCGATCAGGTACGCCGGCAGGAGCGACACGTCGATGCCCGTCTTGGCCGCCTTGGCCAGCGACAGGATGTTCGCACCCAGCACCGCGGGCAGCGACATCAGAAACGAGAAGCGCACCGCAAAGCTGCGGTCCAGCCCCGTGGCCATGCCGGCCGCGATTGTGGTGCCCGACCGGGACAGGCCCGGGATCGTCGCCACGGCCTGGCACACGCCGATGATGAGCGCATCGCGCACGCGCATGTTTTTCTCCGTGCGCGTGCCCTTGGGCATTTTATCGGCCACGAACAGCAGAAAACCCGTGAGGATGAGCATGAGGCCGATGAAGAAGGTGTGGTAATAAAGCTGCTCGACCTTGTCGTTGATCGGCAGGATCAGAAACAGCGGCAGCGTCGCCAGAATAATCATGAGCACCATGCGCGCGGCGGGAAGCTGCTGCTGTCGCTGCTCAGCCGGCAGACGCGTGTTGCGGAAAAACGCGAACGTCTCGCGCACCATGGCCACGATGTCCCGCCAGTAGACGATGCAGATGGAAATGAGCGTGCCCAGATGCAGCAGAACATCGAAAAACAGATGGCCGTTTTCCGTTGTCGACATGTGAAACAGGTTTTGCAGGATGGACAGATGGCCGGAGCTGGAGATCGGCAGAAACTCTGCGATGCCCTGCACCAGACCGAGTAGGATCGCATTCCAGATGCTCACGGATGTACCTCCCAATGCGCAGATATGAATATTTGATTATAACACAATTTCTTGCTCACCACAAGGGAAAACGGGCACAGCGCCCGCTCTCCCCTGTCCGATCCGATTATTCCTGCGTGTCGCAGTAGGCCGCCAGCACGCCGCGGTACGTCATCCAGCAGTCAAACTTCGCCACGAGCTCGAACGGCGAATGCATGCTCAGCACCGGCACACCGGCGTCAATGGTGTCGATATTGCGGTCGGCCATGAACTTGGCGATCGTGCCGCCGCCGCCCTGATCGACCTTGCCCATCTCGGACAGCTGCCAGACGACGCCGTTGTCGGCAAACAGGCGGCGCAGATAGGCCACGAGCTCGGCCGAGGCGTCGCTCGTGCCGGACTTGCCGCGCGCGCCCGTGAACTTGCAGATGCCCATGCCGTAGTTGAGCTTGGCCTCCGTGCGCTTGGCGCTCACCTCGGGGAAGCTGGGGTCAAAGGCCGCGCAGACGTCCGCCGAGAGGCAAAAGCTCTTGGCAAAGCAGTGGCGCAGCGCGACGTCCTGCTGCTCGCAGAGGTCGGCCATGAAGGCCTCAAACGCCTGCGACTGCATGCCGGACACGCCGTCGGAGCCGATCTCTTCTTTATCGGCGAGGATGCACACGGCCGTGCGCTCCGGTGTGCCGTCGAGGTCGAGGATGGCGCGCAGCTCGGCATAGGCGCACACGCGGTCGTCCTGACCGTAGGCGCCGATCATGCTGCGGTCAAAGCCGATGTCGCGCGCCGGGAACGCCGGCACGGCGGCCAGCTCCGCCGACAGGAAATCCTCCTCCGTGATGCCGTATTCATCATAGAGCAGGGACAGCACGGCGAGCTTCACACGGTCGCGCCCCTCGCCGGCATACGGCATGCTGCCGATGACGATGTTGAGTGCCTCGCCCGTGATGCCCTCTTCCATGGTCTTGCGCATCTGATCCTTGCCGAGGTGCGGCAGCAGATCGGTGATGACAAACTGCGGCTCGTCCGGCTCGCGGCCGATGGCGATATCGACCGTGCTGCCGTCCTTGAGCGCGACGGTGCCGTGCAGCTCCAGCGGGATCGTGACCCACTGATACTTCTTGATGCCGCCGTAATAGTGCGTCTTGAAATATGCCAGCTCCGAATCCTCATACATCGGCGTCTGCTTGAGATCGAGGCGCGGCGAGTCGATGTGCGCGCCCGCGATCACGCAGCCGTGGTCGAGCGGCTGCTGACCGAGCACGGCCAGCATGAGCGCCTTGCCGCGGTTGTTGACATACACCTTCGAGCCCGGCTGCAGCTCCATGCCGAACGTATACGGCACGAAGCCCGCGTCCTCCGCCATGCGGATCGCTTCCTTGACGGCCTCGCGCTCGGTGCGTGCGGCGTCGAGAAACTGCTTATATCCCTCAGCGTAGGCAAAGATCTCCCCCGTCTGCTCGGCGTCGATCTGATCGTAACCATTCTTCGGCTGGTAAAACAGCTTTTCCTTCCACTGCTTGAGTTCCTTATCTTCGCTCATGAGAGCACCTCCTGTATCAGTTGATGGCAGCGGTCCTGAAAATCGGCGAGCGTGCCGCCGTTATCCAACACATAGCTGCAATGTTTGGCAAACCATTCGTTGGGCTTCTGCGCGTCGATGCGCGCCTCGGCATACGCGCGCGTCACGCCCTCGCGCGCGATGAGCCGCTCGATGCGCACCTCGCGCGGCGCCGTCACGCCGAGGGTGACGGTGCACAGCTCCGCCAGCCCGCTCTCGATGAGCGCTATGGCGTCGATCGCCGCGACCGTACCGCCCTGACGCGCCCACGCGCGCAGGCGCGCGCGCACCTCGGCGCGGACATACCGGTGCGTAATGGCGTTGAGATCGTCGAGCGCCGCCGCATCCGCAAACACGACCGCGCCGAGTTTCTTGCGCTGCAGGACCCCATTTTCTATTGTACCCGGAAAACGGGCGTTGATCTCCGCGAGCATGGCGGTATTGGACGCCAGCAGCTCGTGATACACCGCGTCGCAGTCGATCACGAGTGCGCCCTGACGCTCCAGCTCCATGAGCGCGGTCGTTTTGCCGCAGCCGGTGCCGCCCGTGATGCCGACGATGTGCATTTTTTGCACAAGCGCATCCCACACAGCGTCGTCTGCCACGGCGGCGGAGCGCAGGATGCGGTATGGCGTGCGCGAGAGGTCGACGAGCGTGGACTCCCGGCCGATGCCGCAGGGGCCGCCGTCGATGACGGCCGCGATCTGCCCGTCGAAATACGCGAGCACGTCGTCCGCCGTTTTGGGGCTCGG
>ERZ1026975.740-NODE-740-length-18675-cov-5.640602_pt1 | contig 18675 bp, 14 predicted proteins | sample MGYA00519561_ERZ1026975 | MGnify/ENA primary metagenome ERZ1026975 (study PRJEB26926, sample SAMN06164672) | human gut metagenome | biome: ENVO:00009003; feature: ENVO:2100002; material: ENVO:00002003 | host: Homo sapiens | place: USA | collected 2012 ... | reverse complement strand
CGGGAGATGTGTATAAGAGACAGTTCATGAACATTATTAAAAAATGAACAAAAATACAGATAAAGAAGAATTTATTCAGGATGCCGTATATAGTCTCACACAGATTATAGGCAGTGATGACATTAACCTTTCATCTTCAAAGGAAGAGTGGTATGACAGTGGCATTCATATAAATGGATTAGAATTTGTTGCTGTCGTAAAGAACACGGTTTCACATTCAAATTTCATTTCCATTTTAAACAAACTGGATGAAATCAAAAGAAAAACAACAAGACCAATTTTGCTTATTACAAGATATATCTATCCCAAACTCGCTGAAGATTTCTTTCAGCATGGCATAAACGTATTGGATACATCTGGCAATGCCAAAATCAAATCAGGTCAGTTATTTATCTACGTAAGTGGAAAGAAAGCGAAAGAAGTCAAGGACAAGAAAGAGAGCAGCCTAAAGGCTTTCAACGAAACCGGTCTGCGACTTGTTTTCTTCCTGCTTATGGACAATTCAAATGTGAATAAAAGCTACCGTAAAATTAACGAGGAAACCCAATTGTCACTTGGTTCAATAAAAAACATCTTTGATGAATTGAAGTCCTTAAACTTCATTCTTACCAGTAAAAAAGGAAGATTCCTGAAGAACAGACAGGAATTAATTAACCTATGGCAGCTGAATTATAATCTCAACCTCAAGCCCAAACTGCTTGTGAAAAGATACACTTTTATAAATAATGAGGATAGGGAAAAATGGACAAATATCAAGCTTCCAGAAGGAATGTATTGGGGCGGTGAAAGTGGTGCCTATTTAGTGGACGGCTATCTCCATCCACAACTATTTGACATATATACAGAAAGGAACAGCCTTGAACTGGTGAAAACCGGAAAGTTTAAAGTTTCCGAAAAAGGGGAAATCAGGGTATATAAAAAGTTTTGGAAAGGAGAAGAAAAATCAGAAACTGTATCTAAGTTATTAATATATGCGGATTTAATGGGCAGTGGTGACAGCCGATGCCTGGAAGCCGCCAAAAGACTTTTGGCAAATGAAAACATCACTGACTAAAGATGAATTGAGAAACGATCTCTTGTATAATACACTGAAAGCTCTTTCGAAGTCGTTATCCCATTTGGGCATTCCACTGTACGTGGTAGGAGCAACTGCCCGTGACATTATGATGAAATTATTGAAGGAGGATGAAGCCAGAAGAAGGACAAATGATTTGGATGTGGCAATAGCCCTGCAGGACTGGGCGGATTTTGATAAAGTAAAGGATACATTGCAATTCAATCATTTTGAAAAGATGGAGGACAAACAAAAGTTTTTCTATAAGGGTGAAAATAATGATAACGACTTTGAGGTGGACATCGTTCCTTTCGGTAAAATTGCAACAAATGAACAGATTTGCTGGCCACCCGAAGGCAATCCGGTCATGTCTGTAAAGTGTTTTGAGGATGTAATGTCACACAGCATTTCCATCTCCGTAAACGATGACGTGAGTTTTAAAATAGCACCGCTCTGTGGTCAGTTCCTCATAAAGTTCGACACTTGGATTGACCGTCATGCCAGTACGGACAAAGATGCAACCGATATGTTTTATTTCCTTGACAAATATTACACAACTATGGTGATGAATGATGTGACACCACCAGATGAAATCGGTCCGCATGAAAACGAAGACGACCTTGATATTGTCATTCTCTCCGCACGATGGATGGCTTATGACATTGGAGAAATGTTGAATACAGAACATTTGGAATATTATATCCAAAGTATTCAAAACGAATTGGATAAAGAAGAAAACAGTATGCTGCTATATCATTTTACAAAAAATATGGACGAGGATAAAGAGGACAAATACGAAATCTGCCACGAGATATGGAGCAACATAAAATATTATCTACAAAAAAGACTTGAACAAAAAAACAATGGAAATTAAAGTATTCTCAATAGGCAATGATACTTATCCAAATGAGGACAGATATAAATATACTGTCAGCAACCAAAATACCGCAATAGCAGTATTAGCTGATGGCATGGGAGGACTTTCACTGGGCAATACGGCAGCGGAGGTGGTTTCTGTTTCCATCCATGATTACATCATCGCTCATCAGCAAGAAAAGCCGGGTAACACTATGCTGTTAGATGCACTGAACCATGCCGATAAAGACTTGGAGAAAGTGAGTCTGTCTCTCAAAAGTAATATGGGAGCTGCTGTAGCTGTGGCCTTTGTATCAGAAAGAATACTATATGCCACATGGCAGGGCAACGTTAGAATATACCTGTACAGAGACGGAAGACTGAGTACTTTAACCGCTGATCATATACTAAATATTGGTTACGGTCAAACAGCTTTATCAAGATGCATAAAAGGTGGTGGGCTACGTCATGATATCCCCACTATAACTTGTGAATTGAAAGCTGGTGACAAAGTTTTCCTATGCTCTGACGGTTTTTACAAAATTGCAGAGAAGCATTTGGTTCAAGATGATTTTGATTCAATCAAAGAAAAGATTATTGATCCAAAGGATGATGCTACTTTAATAAGAATTTTAGTGTAACAATCCTTTTGTTCAAGAATAGGCCCATGTTCACGATTCATGAACACCGTAAAACAATGAACAAGCGACAGAATTCTTCCGGATCTTTCTTTTTTCTGTTTGAGAGTTTCCGTCATTTCGACACCTCGCACATTAGCACTCCCCTACCCGTTACATCCGCTTTGGCAACCGTTATTGACTTACCGGTATAGGTTTTTACGACAGATGTCCCGGCTGAATTCCACAGTTTCCATGTATAAGTGTAACCGGTTCCCGCCGCATCCAGTTCCGCTCCGTTCCGGAACAAAACAGCCTTTACATCCACGTCATTACTGTTGTTCTTTATCGTAAAACCTTTTTGGCTTACCAAATCCACGGTGATGGGGTCCGACATGTCACTAAACGAAATAATATCGCATACCACCTTGTTGGCTGAAGCATTTCCGGCAGAAGTATCCGTGTCTTTAATAGCACATTTGAATGTTTCGAAGTTCAGGACCGCATCTGCCGTAACGGTTATTTCATTCGTAGTCCAGCCGGCAGTCACTCCCCGTTGGTTGGAGGAAGTAAGGCACGACCACCCGATACCCAACATCGAATTGTAATACGGGCAGCTCACCGTAGCCCCCGACGCTATGGCAGCACTTAATGCCGTAGTCAACGTCACGACTTTGGTTGATGTGTTAACTGCACTCACAGTATATAGTGCAGAACCGATAGTTATTTTACTCCCGGCTTCCATATTCGTGACCGAAGCTACCGTTATAGTAGTCCCTCCGGAAGCTGCTGCTGCAGTAATCGTTGTCGGGGCAAAAACTCCGGAATCCTTAATCCCCCAGGCATAACTCACATTGGTGGTATCAATGGCCGCTCCACGCCATAAATCACAATGGGCACGCAGACTGGCAGCCTCATCGTTTTTGAATACAACGCCATCCGGAGCATAGGCGACTGCCGTAATAGTCGCTCCGGCACTCAAATGTTGAGTGAATTGGATTTCAGAACGGAAAGGAATCTCCAGCCCGTTTGCATCGATATAAATGGCCTCAAAAGAATAACGTACCTGGGGAACAGCCACTGACATGTGGTTGGCTTTAATCGTCAAAGTATATTTGGCGGATGCCGCACCTATGGTACTACTGTCCTGGCCACTTGTAATCACTGTGCCGTTTTTATACCATTTGGCAGAACCGGATTTGACGCCGGAGGTCAAGGTCGCCGCATTTCCCACGGAAGTGATCTGGTCCACAGAAGCCTTTCCGCTGACATAAAGTGCAGGTGTCAATATTAAAAAAGGAGAACTGACCCAGGAAGGTGCATAAGCACTTGTATCTTTATTAAAGACTTGGGTTAAAGGTTGATTGGAACCTATAAAACTTTGCAGGGAAACCGCATCATTCTGGTCGATAATGGTGACCTGCCCACGGGCGACTTTTATTGCCATACTATTCTGTTTTACGTGTTAGAAATAATAATTTCGCAGTCGAATACGGCTTTTTTCCAGACATCATCCCCTGTAATGTCCAATGTACACCCCTCATGTGTAGCGGAGTTCCAAAGAGTATCGCTCCCGGTATCCTGACTGTGACGCGTCCAATGAAAATTACTATCCGGTATGTCTTCTGTTATTTCAATGCCACCTTTATATACATGGGCATAAAGCGTAGTTGAAACAACTCCGTTCCGGAAAATTGTACCGTTATTCGAGTCTACATACACAGAATAGGCACTTACACCATCATATTGTTTAAAAATAGTGTGAGTTCCGCTATATTGTTTTTCCTCAGCCACTGTCGTATAGCGCAAGCTTAGCACGTCCCTTTCTTCCCAACCGTGGAATTCGGGCTTCACGGTAAAGGCGGACAAATTGCATCCGGCATCTTTCCAACCACCGTCACTCCCCAGGTATTCCCAAAAACGTCTTATTCCCTCAAAATGGTATTCTGTCCCTGTAAGGGTGATCTCCGAAGGTTCACACCCGGATGCACCCGGTTCATCCGGATAATGAAACACATTCCCTCCACTAATCGTTACATAACGGGGCTTCAACTGTTCCTGAGCCACATCGTCCAGATCTTCCCACCGGATTGTAAAATCACGTAATTCGATAGTATCCTTTGTCCACTTAAATCGTCCGTTCGCAAAATGTCCCGTTCCGTCACGGTTTATCACAAAACTACCGTCACAAGAACTGAGTGAACCGTCCGCATTCAACCGTAGCAATGGATTCTGAATGGTGCCTCCGACACCTCCCTTACAAAACCACGCGCCGTAATCTTCCACATATGACAAGACATCATCTGTCGCCTGATAAGGAGTGGCAACCCCGCCGCTTTCCAACTGCGGTGCAGTGAGGCATAATCCCGTTGGTACATCACGAAAACCGATAGTCATTGTTTCACCGTCGGATAAACGAACTGGAAATGCAACTTTCCGGCGCTGCCATTCGCCGGAAGCCCGAACCTCAATATCCTGCAAAAAATATTTATCCTGATAGACAGACAGCCGTCCGGGTCCATCCGCTTTCATCCAGATGGAAAAACAATAGCTTTGTCCCGCATGCCGCTTACACCATTCTGCCGTTTGAACCTCCAGAACACTGTCGCCTGAAAGCTGTACCGCCTTTCCAATGCCAACCGGAGTGATACAGTCAATTTCTGAAGAACCCTTGAAGTGGCATTCCAGGCTATTTATAATTACATTCTTATGAATCTTCCCTACATAAAAAGTGGATGAGAAACCGTTCCGGTCACCGGCAGTCAATGTCCCCGAAATATTGACGTCCTTCGTGGCATATAACCGTTGAAAATAAGCCCCGTAACCTTCCAGTAGCCCGTATACAGGGTCGATAACGCCGCTGATTTTTCCTACACGGCTCTTGGTGGAACCGGCAAAAGTGGCAACCGAAGAAAGACGTACGATATTCAAATCACTTATCTCGCACCAAGCTTCGCTTTCAGTCAGATGACCGGTCAGGTCTAAAGAAAAACTCCGGCTGTACTGACGGGGATATTCTACCGTGATGACCCTTAATTCATATTTCCAGGATGTCCCGATTTCCAACGTGTCGGTTGCATCTACTTTTTCCCCATTAGTATAACCAAATGCAAAAGGAACACTATTCAATGGTTTGGATGCCCGTATCCGGAAAGAAATCAGCAAACGCTCCGGATGCTCAACCGATTCTTCAAGAGTCTGTTTCAAACCGAATCTGCCCTCTGCCGGCAAAATGGTATCGTTCCGGCAAATCCGGTAAAGACGCAATGCCTCAGTATCTGAAGACTTATAATTTGCAGATATATATTCATTCCCAAAACAAGCGTATTTGTTTTTATCAGGAACATCCGCCATGCCTCCCTCAATAAACGGGTAACATAAGGATTGCTCTGTTGCCATGCCGTCCACTACATCCATATAAGGAGCCTCACTGTCTGATGCTGTCAGATACAATGCTCCGCTACGGTTAGGATCGGAAAGACTGGTTATCCTGACAAAATCCAATAACTCGCCGTTTTTAGGAGCATCACCGTCCAGCAGGACACCGATAAAGTAAGGCGAATCCTTGCCGTCAATCACATCGATACCACCCTCTGTTACCCCCATGAGAGTGTAAATGCTACCGTTCCGGTCAACATATTGCCGACGGACAATATCTCCGGAATGGAGACCTTGCACCTTGTCCGAATCGGAGGCTATCCTTATTTTATAATATTCACAAGAAAATACAGACATATATTTTATAGTTTTTCTACACTGTCACCACTGCAGCTATCACTGACCCATAAGGAGCCGTTTGTAGCTGAAACCTTCATCACCTCAAATTCATATGCACGGAACTTCCTCCGGGCAACAACCTCATCGAAAGTGGCTGTTACACTTCCTGTCGTACGGTTAAACATGATCGCCCAACCGCTCCCTGAAAAGCCGGAAGAAAATAATTCCGATGAAAGATTACCACGAAATGTACTGTTCCCGTAGTGTTTTATTCCCCCGGCAATCGCCTGCAAACGAGACTCTTCACTGAAGAATAGGACACCGTCGGTTAACCGGGTGTAACTTCCGTCTATTCCGAGATGCCCTTGTGCTTCCAACGGTACGCCAATCCCTACAAAGTCGGTATCCGTACTTAAATAAAATGTATATGAATCATGGTTCTGCGGCTGGTAAAAGCTGGTAGACAAGCGATGCTCCATCCGGCTCGAACAGGGTTGGATGACACGCCCCTCTTCTTTATCCGAAACGACTGAAGAATGGAAGGAAAGACCGTTTTCGTCACCTTGCAGAAAAACTCCGCCTGTTGTCCGGAAACGTAAACGTTTGTGTAAAATGATTCCTTCATCATTCGCATCCACCCGGTAGGAAGAAAGCAAATCCGCACCCCGGTTATGCCGGACAGTCAGCGAACCGGGGAAATAAGCATCTCCATAAGCTGAAATAAGCAAATAGTCTCCGTCGGCATCCGAAAGTCCTGATAACAACCGGATTTTTGTCGTATGTTCACCCCCCAGCAATAAGTCTCCACTAATACTCCCCAATTGTATTTCATGTTCTCCTACACGATACAATACCGGTATCCCGCCAATCTTAATGCCATAGCCGGTACCAAAGGACAAGTAACCGTTGAGTGCCATTTCACTATCGCCAAACTGAACTACCGTTTTTCCCTCACCTCCCAGATAAACTCCATGCAAGGCACGTAATTCTCCTGAAAAAGCAGTATTCCCGGTTACTTTTAGATCACCGCCGACATAAGCATCCAGCATTTTCCAGTTTACGGTATCTAAATTGGCATTTCCAGCATGATAGACATCCTTTCCTCCAACCTGTAAGAGCGTGGGGGAAATCAATATGCCTTTTTCTCTGCTTTCTCCAACAACCAGTTCCCCGTCAAGTTGCATATTTGCAACTTGGAAATATAATCGTGGTGCATCAATGAAAGCGATACCGTTCACTTTGTCATAACCCAACACACGCCGGTTGCCAAGATAAAAACCGGAACCGTCCAAATGGAGTTGTCCCGATATGCGTACACCATAACTGGTAGAAACAACTTCTCCGGCTTCATTCGAATGTACCTCTTCATACGTTTCTAACACGCGGGTGTTTCCAACTCCTGCCTCAAATCCATAATTGGCACGCAACAGCCCGGTCATATCCCCGCCTGACTTCTTCAGATAATCCAGTAAAATACCGCCTTCTCCACTGCCACCACCATCCACACTTCCGGCAATAGCGGAAGCAAAACCATAAGCGCTGTTCTTCAGCCGCGTTGAAGTTTCATCGCCTTCCACAATGCCGAACGGATGTTCCTCGTCCTTACGGTCCTGGGCATTAAAAAAATTATGGTACAACTGATTATAAATCGAATAGCAAAGCCCCGATTTGTCCAACTGCTCTATATCCGGATGCAACTGTACACTCATTTTGTATAGGATGTTTTGGATAAGAATTTTTGTATCCGTGAAGTTAATGAAGTAAAGTTAGGAATGTTGATCGCCGGCATCGTTCCCATCAAAGTCGGTGTGGTTATCTTTGAGCATTCGGTAAGGAAATCCAGCATCAGTTGCGCCAGTTCATTCCCCAATACCAACGGTTCTGTCGCATTCTCATCACCCAGTGTCACCTTTTTGTCAGCCACCGAAATAGTTGTGCCATTTACGCTTTGTACCACCTTATTGGCAGTCTGCTTCACTTCCGATTTATCTACCACATGAATAATTTCTTCTGCCTTGACTGTAGCCGATGCTTCTTTCCCTTCCAGATTACACACCGTTGTTATTGCACTATCTTTTGTATAACACGTGCGACTTTCATTTCCCGTCGGTGCTAACTCGTCATAATCCGGCGAACTGTCACTGTCCGTATCTAACTTTTCAGTTTCTGCCACTCCGATACTTGCTCCTGTATGTGCCCAGAGCTGGATAGTCTCAACATGTGAATAATTGACGAGATAGGCATGACGGGTAGCTGCATCCATGCAGATTGTCACATCAGAAAACAATGTAGGGATAATCAGAAAGCCACCTTCATTATTTTGTGCCGCTGCAGGCAATACACCTTTATAAATAACAGGTTCACTGCTGGCTGTCTCATCGGGATATTCTCCCACATCCACCGTACCCCCATATTCCTCAAATTCTTCATCCGACGGATTTGAATGTATCTTTACCACATACCCGTGAACCAGTCTCGCCGTACCAATGCCAGACATGCCCCCCGGTGCCATATCCACACGCTCCATGCTTCTGCCCAAAGCAATCTTCCGGATAGCTTCCCTTATGAGATAGCGGTTGTTATCTATTGTCTTATTTGTAGAATCCTCCATAATATAAAGAATAGGCTTTTTAAAACTAAATGGATAATTAATTTATAGCACTACTCTTATTTTGAAATTAAACTTGTACTTTTGCAGATATTTTAAAACATCGAACTTATGAACGTTGACCGATTTAACTTATACGCAAATTTCATTTTTTCTAATTTTAAAGACCTAAAGGCCGGACAGGGAACTATTTTTAGAAATATCAGGCATAGAACTGATGATAAATTTTCAGGAGACGAAAGACTTGAATGCTTTTTTGTATTGAATGTCCTTCTATACAATAATTTTTTGCAATTTACAGACGATAGTCAGCAGTTTATTGTACTTACCCAAAACGGTGCCGATTACCTATACGCTAAAGAACCTTTAAGTTTTAACATCGGACTTGATAAATTCCTATGTACACTGGCAGGGGATAAAATCGATAAAGATAAAGTATTTAATGAGTTATGGATATACATAGGCCTGCCGGAAGCATTATATAATATTCCCGGACCATTATTTTATAATGCAATACGTCCTTATCTTACTCCAAACATACCTCCAACCTATACTGAATACATAGAAAAACTGAAGAGTTCCAATGCGTCCACTTCTCGTATCAAATGGTATAGAGCATTATTTACCCAACTGAAGGAAGAGGACATATATAGATTTCTAAATGATTTATCAGCAAAAGTAAATGACCTGCTTGATAATAAGGAAGATAATAAGGATAAAATAGATGAAATTTTAAATTTGGAGAGTAAAGCTGTCCTTTCTGATATAAAGGAAAAGGTAGAAGAAAAAGTGGAGGAATCTCCTAATTCAGAAAAAACACCTCCACATGTCTTTATTTCCTATTCATGGGATAACGATGAACATCAGAAATGGGTAATGGGATTTGCAGAGAAACTACGTAGCAATGGAATTGATGCACGAGTGGATAGATATCTAACCCCTGGAAAAGATTTAGTGAAATTTATGCAGGATGAAATCCGTGAAAGTGATATTGTTTTAGTCATAATAACGCCTAAATACAAAGAAAAATCGGAATCTGGAATAGGTGGAGCTTCTTATGAGAAAGGCATTATTTCCCATGAAATATATAACAACCAGGATACAGCTAAATTTATTCCCGTACTAAAAGAAGGGAAATTTGCAACAGCATGCCCGGATTTTATGAGTGGCCGTAAAGGATTTGATTTTTCTACAACTGAAAAATATGATGCCGGATTTGCAGATTTACTAAAAGCCTTAAAACAAGGTATAGATATTAAAATGCCTCCAATTAAATGCTAATCGGAGGTGTAGGTCGTTTTTATCCCCTTAGTTTTATAAGGAATAGAAATTTTCTGCCGGTACCCGTTGGTACCGAACGTCGTTGTCACTTCTTCAACCAAATAAACCCCGTTCTTGGACGGATTCCGGAAATCAAGCAGCTCCACCTGCACTGCCGGATATAAACCATAATCTCCAAAAATGGTTACACTCCCGGAAATACCGTTCAGATTGTAATTTTTAAAATATTCCGTTGCTTCTTCTACAAGCCGGTCAGAAGATATGCCGATATGAGGTGACATATAAGGAACCACCGTATAAGTACTCAAATCAACCTTGGTTTTCGTTTGTGCACCGGAAGCCGTCACATTTCCCGTCAATTTGTACGTCTTTTTAGAAATCTGGGTGGCATTCACGGTTTGGAATTCCTTACAGTCCGCCACCGTCGCATCATATTCAGGATTCAGGCGGATTGTGACCTCGAAAAATTTCTCATCTTTCCCCAGGGCTCTTCCTGTAACAGCAAGAAATTTAGGGTTCGTCTTTATTACTTTAAGATCGCTTTGGGCTACATGATAATCAAAGCGGATCAGATAAGGTCCCGTTCCTTCGTCCGAAGAAAATACCGGTTCATTCTTGCTCGAAGAATAGGGACGCCCGACAGCTATCGCAGGCATTTGGCTTTCATCTTCCGCATCATACTTTAAAAAGCAATAAATCTTATACTTCGACCATTCTGAAAGGATATCGGCTACAGTAAAATTATCCGTCACCTTTATTTTTCCGATATGAATATCAAATTTCTTAGTATCACTATGAATCTTAAAACCGGTACCCTTTAACAAGTTGTATTTTCCCTCCAATACATCGTTTACAGTCGTACCCGAAGCGGGTGTTTCAAACTTAGCTGCCTGCTTTAATTTAAGTTTATACGCCATATTCTCGCACTGCAATTCCAACACGCTATCCGAATTATACCCGGTTATATATCCATCAAACATATTCTTCAGGACACCACTATAACCGAGTTTGATATTGATTCTTTGTCCCACCTTGAAAGTAGTACCGTTCAATATGTTCTGGCTGTTCCGCTTCTCAATCAGTACTCCATCCTGCATGATTTCTGTCGTGACACGGGAAGCGTCTTTCCCTTCCGGCGTACCGTTACCTATGATAGTGGAACGGCATACGGTCCCTTTGGGAAATTTCAATTTGGCTGTCCCGATCAATGTCTTATAACTTTCTGTTATTTCGATTTCCGACACTTCCGATATCTCAATGCCTCCATTTATTTTCATGGGATTCTCGATATCGGCATCACCAATGCTGATCCGGCAGCAAAGTACCTCCATTCCTTCTATAACCATAACTTAGTCAGATTTAACAACGATGAAGGGTCAACCACTTCCGTCCCGTATTTTACATATTTAATCCACTTGTTTGTATGTTTGATGGCCGTATCCACTTTCTCTTCTTCTGCCAGTTTTAAACGGATGGCTTCTGCCGGTTCTACCGCTACGCAGGATAAAGAATAGGGCTGGATATTCCGATAATCCCCGGGCGACAAGGTATAATTCAGAATGATGAGTTGCGTGATGCCGAATTGTCTCAAAATAGTATTATCACAATCCAATACCCCCTTGTATTGCATCAATCGCAAGAATTTAGACACCTCAGACTCGGGGTAAACATCAGGATATTTGGATGTTATCTTTCCGTTTATTGAAATCTCCAGATCCCCGCCGCTTATATATTCCTTACGGGTAAAATCCCGTCCCTGGACAGCAGTGAGCAGGATGTTGTTTTTGCTCGACACCTGTACCTGGGGCTGTAAATCTACAAACGTAACCAGCCCGTATTGACTGTTCGGCTGTATCTTGCAATTCTTGTTGTCGTAGTAACAACCCGCAGCCGGTATTCCCAATTCCAGGTAATCGGCAACAGTTCGGCCAACAATGCTGTCCATATAATTTTTCTTGGAGGCTACAGCCTTTTGTTCCTGAATCAACTGATAGTATTGCCCGGTTTTATTAGCCAGGCTGGATTGTGACTGGCTCTGCAAATACTTATCCCGCTCTTTCTGCTCCCAGTATTTCAAGTAACGCGGATAAGAACGAAGCATACCGTAAGCTGTTTGGGAAATGGTCTGTATCATGGCTCGTTTGAGTAAGTCATGCCGCTTTGAAAAGTAATGTACCTGCCCGTCCTGAAGCTCGGCCAGGCCAAGCCCAAGGGCACGCCGCATACTATCTGAGATATAACCGCCCGGCGTGTTGTGACCAATAATGCCACCGCTTAACAATGTTGATGTTGCTATATTTATTAACCTGCTCATATTCTTTATTTTATCCATTCCATGAGGCATCGAAATCATGCACCACATCTATCAATGCCTGTGCTAACTGTTCTTTTAGATTCTGAATATCGGCTTGCTGCCCCTCCGGTGATTTCATCAAATCAATTGTGCCGATACTCATCAAATTGGAAATATTGACGACTACTTGCTTGGGAGCTGCCGAAGAAAGTTTGCCGGTACCTGAATAATTGCCGCCTGCACCGCCATCATCCACATCATTTGTCATACGGTTGGCATTAAAAGGTTCGGTATCATTACTCCCCGGTTCATTCCCATACAAATCAGAAGTAAAACCGGCTTTTTTCAGTATATGCTCTGCTGCCTCGGCTGAACCGCCCAAGATATTACGGGCACTTGATAAAAAACGAATCAGAGCATCACGGACGAGCTCAAAATTTGCCAGCCGGTCAGAACGTTCTTCATTCGTGGCTTTAGCTCCCAATGCTTTCTGACGCCAATGACCTTCCTTATCCAATGAAAAACCTTTCTTGGTTAGAAAATCGAAATCAAACCCGCCACTCTTCATAAAAGCTTGTGCCCCGCTTTGGCTGGACAAGGCTTTCAGATAGACCTCGGCAGCCCTTGTTATTTCAGGTACAGTTACCGTATTTTGATACTGTGCATAATCAAAAGTTGTAGCCGCTTTCGCCTCATCCATTTCTCCAAGACCTTGCACATACCATATTTTTCCTCGTCGGTCAACGTTCCACAGTGATTTATCCAGAGTATTGTCGGCTTGTCCGTAAAGACTTTGAATGGTCTTCATAAAAGCCTTCACTTCCATATCCGTAGATTGTTTTCCCAACTTTGCAAAAGCTGAATTTATACGGGTCTGGCTATCCCGACGGGCTATCGTCCGGATGGCTGCCCGCACATCATCCTGATAGGCATCCAAAGGAGTATAAAGATTGTCCGCCTGAATGGGCCCGTAGGTATTGCTGGCTCCCCACATCGAAAAAAAAGAACGCCACCAATTTCCGGTAAACACGCCTGTACTTTGTCCGGAAGCTTCCTCTATGGTTTTCGACTTTGTCAAGTCATTTACAGCAGCTTTCGTGTCTATTGCCTGCTTGTACGTCTTACGCAACGATTCATACAAAGCGTCTATACTTGGGTAACGATATTTCTCATTTTGGTTTAGTTCTTCCTGCATGGCATCTTTTGCCTCTTTGATCTTCCAGGTTTTCCAGGCTACCCAGCCTAAAGCACCTACCAGAGCCGATATCCCTGCTGTTGCTGCTACAGCACCTGTACTGATTGCGCTAAGCGAGGCCGCCGCACCGGTTAAACCGCTGCCGGTCGCCACCTGGGTGGCAAAAAGCGACTGCAATATACCACGGGTACCCAATGCCCCGCCCGAAGAAAGCAATGCCTCCCGGATAGCTCCCCTACCGGCTATTCCGGCCCCCCTGAAAGCAGACACAATAGCACGTTTATTGGCAAAACTGAGTTTGCCTAACCCTTTTAACCCTGTCAGACCTTGAATAAGCTCCAAAGAGGAAGTCGCTGCCGATTGCTTTCCAATAAAGCCCAAGGCGATTCCTACATTTGTCAAAGTTCCGGCCAGTTTGAAAAGACGGGTGGAGACAACACCGGTAAAAATCAACGGCTCTATCCAATAGTAGTTCCGTGCAAACCAAACGCCGATATTACCGATTATATTCACTATATCCAATAGAGCCCGCCCAAGAGATACCAGCCCGCGGGTAAATTCCGGAGCCTTGAATTTCTCAAGGAGAGAACGCAAAGTACTTCTAATGGCCGGTTCCAAAAGTTCATAACCGCCCATGAAACTCTCAGTAAACTGGGACGTTACTTGTGCCCAAAGGCCCTTGGTCGTTTGCTGTTTGACCAATGCAAGCTCTGAAGAGATACCGTAGGAAGCACGATTTTGCGCTGTTAACTCCCGAAGTTTATCATAGTTTTTAACAAACAATGTAGCAGCATTACCACCGATTTTGCCGAAGATGCTCTGCATATCGGACATGCTTGCACCTTTATCATGTAAGTCCTGAAATATGTCGGCAATGGAACGCAGGCGTTCTACTTGTTTTCCGTAAATATCTACCATATGGGTAAAACGCACCCCAAGACGGTTCAGGACCTTTTGTCCCTCTTTGGTGGGCTTGGCAAAGCGGGTGGACATCGCCCGCAAAGATGTTCCCGCTAAAGTTCCTTTCAACCCCATGTTTCCCAAAAGGCCTATCGCGGCACTCGCCTCAGAAAATTCCACTCCGGCAGTACGTAAATAACCGGAAGCCATCTTGTAAGATTCCGCAATCTCGACGATATTTACGTTCGAGCGGGAAACCGTCGATGCGATAATATCTGCCACACTATTCATACTTTCATTGCGGATATCGTAACCGGCCATGATATTCGTCGCCAAATCGGCAATATACGAGACATCGTTATCACCGATTAAGGCTAAATTCGTAATCGGACGGATAGCCTGGTTAATAGTCTCGATATTCATGCCCGCCATACTGAGATATTTCACGGCGCCCGCAATTTCCATTGCCGTAAATTTAGTATCCACGCCAATGCGGCGGACATGGCGGCCCATCTCGTCAAAACGGGTTTCAAAGGTAGAGAGGTCGTTGTCCGCGACACGCAAGATAGAATGTGCCGACTCCATAATGTTGGAGTACTCTATAGCTTTTGTCAACTCGGAACGCATCATGCTATACCCCATGTATGCATTAATCATAGAGGCAAAAGGCAGATTTCTTAATGACGGAGCTTTAGAATACTGGATACGGTTTATGGCGGCACGCCGCTTACTGCGGTTAAGGGTTCCTATTGCCGTTTGCTCACGCTGCATCATCCTTACGGACTGCATGGCATTGCGCTGTTCCTCACGTTCTGCATCCTTCGCCGCTTTCTTTTGATCCGCTGCCTCTTTTTTTCTCTTGCGCTCGGCAACTTGTTCCGCCTGACGTGCCACCCTTTTTTGCTCAAGATATTCCTGCCGACGCAACCAGTTCGCATGGTTGGAGGTTTCACGGCGGTTCTGTTCGGTTTCTTTCTCTTCGCTGAGTATCCGTTTCTGACGAAGCTTTTCATCAAAATTTGCAGCGGATTCTGCCAGCTTCTGACGATGCAATTGTTGAGAGGTATATAACTTCTCTTGCAATTGGGCTTGCGCCTTATCGGATATACGGTATCCGGCGGCATATGGAATAACCGTCCCGTTACTTCCCCTTCCAACCGTACCGGGTGAATTCATTTGCAGCCCCAACGTCATATTCGACGAGCCTTTAATGCTGTTCAGCAACGATAGAATTTCCTGCAGGCGTTCTTTAGCAACATCCGTCTGAATATTTACTTCACGACCACGCTGAAGAGAGACTAAGGCCGCATTAATTTTACCCACGACTTTTGTAATACGCTTTTGGGTTTCCATCATTGTGCGAACGGACGAAGCGGCCGTTTGCTCTATTCCTATTTTATTGGCTTCTGCGCTTTTCCTGTCTATCAGTTTCTTAGCGTTCGCTTTGATGTTCCTGCTGTCCAGAGGTTGACCGGCATTGATGACCAGATTAAAACTCTTGGACATATCACCGATTTCTCCCAACAATCTTTTTATGCGCTCTAACTTTTCTTCAGTTGTACCGGTATCAACATTCAGCTTATAAGCATAACTACGCCGCCGGCCTCCTTTGGTCGTAAAAATTCTATCAATTTTCTTCATCATGTCCCGGATATTCTCCATGGTTGTATCCATGGTTCTCTTGGACATGACCAACTTGCCGACAGCTTCGCCAAAGTTGGTCAACTGTTTGGTACCCTCTGAAGCGTCAACGTTTATTGTATAATTTACCTGGTAGTTCTTTTCAGACATAATTCTTGATTTACTAAAAAAGAATAGCCTGCTTTCTGTAAGAGGGATTAAAAAACCTCCACCGGCCTAACAGCCGATGGAGGCAAAATATGAAGTCAATCTTCAGAGATTCTGAGTCATGCGCTTTAACATCATCTGTTCATGAAGCCATAAAGCATCTTCACTTAACATGGCAAACTCTTCATCGGAAACATCATTTAAGTCGACGCCGGGGAAGTAATGACGAATAAATACCATCCGTTGCCGGATACGATGTTCATCTTTTACCGCCCAGCGATCTATAAACCCACCAAAGTCGTCTGTCGGGTTGAGATGATCTCCGAAAGCTGTCCCATTAAACCGAACAGAAAGAGGCTTTCATTGTCTACTAACTCCTTATCTCCATCAATGAAGCAGTCTTTTGCCAAAGTCTTCATAGCCATCACCTCATCCTTTCGCGAGGCGACCATAAACTTACTGAACTGCGGAAAACTCGGTTCGGACAAATAGGCTACGTATACTTCTTTTTCCCCACAAGAAACATCACCCCAAACTACGATGGGATATACTTTACGCAATTTCTTTTCTGTCCGCAAATTTTGCGCCTTCTCTTTAATTTCTGTCTCCATCCGGAGGCTCAATGTCTTTTCTTCCATATCTCTTGCTACTTTAATATTTCAAAAAGAATAGGAGGAAAAACAAAAGGAGGTTTATAATAGTAAGTGGAAACGTTAGTGCCCCATAAAATCATCGGGGCCCTTCAAGGTCTGTTTACCACCTGAAGCTCCCCATTATCCTTCATGGACTTCCAACTTTAGCGAACTACCGCTAAGCAAAAGACTTAGCGGCTTCGGAGATACAAATACCTCCTACAATCAATCAGCGGTTACAAAGCACCTTCATTAGTCGAATATTGGGAAGAACATCTGGATATGAATTTAGATGTGAACGCGATAAATAACTATTCCCCGTTCGGAACCTATTATAAAGGTAGCATAGTAAAGTATAACGAAATCTTATATATCTGCCCTCAGGATAACGGATATAAGTTCAATAATATAAGAATCCACAGATTCCCTGAAGGCTGGCGGAGGATAAGAAGCCTGTTATGGATTGGCAGCTTGCAACCTTTCAGACAAGTTATGATCCATACAAGAATCCGTGGCTAACCTAGAACTTATTTTTTTTATTTCCTTATAAAACAGCTTTTCTTCTTTAGGGAAAAAAGCAAGAAATAGGAACATAGATCCTTTAGCAAGAAGAGAATAGTCTTGTATTGCTTTATTGAAATACTCTTCAAGATTAATTAAATCATCCATTTTCTTAATTTGAAAAATCATTAGTCTTAATTGAGCATTACATACCACTAATTTTTGAAAATCATACTTAAATCCGCTATATGCTACTTCTTTTATATGCTGTTTCTTGTTCGGATTCCATTCACACTCTACAGCCAAAGGCACACTTGTCATGGTATAGTGATCATCTTCTGTGTACCAAAGTAAGTCATAAAGCCATTCGTGATTCGCAAATTCGACATCAATTTTCTGTAAATCTTCATCGGTTAATCCGTTAGCATAGACATTATATCCTAATTTATGACCTAGCATAGCTAGATTAACTTTAATCAATCGGGTATTAATAGGTCTCGCTCCTTTGAATATGTCACTTCGAATCTTTCCTAGCCGACGTACAATTTTTCGAGCGTGTGTTGTACTTAGTTTTACTCTTTCCCCATCATAAATCAGCCATTCCATAGTTATAGCATTTTAGTATAAGCCACCCGTAAAGCAAAGGTGGCTTATATAATCAATTTACTTTTTTGCTTCTTCAAGAGATAGTTTACGGAATTCTTTCATCATCTTTTCAATTTCCAGCGATGATTTACGAGCGCGCGTGCCGGCTGCCTTGTTATTTTTTTCTATCTGAAGATTTGCGTCCTCAATAAATGCTGTGAATGATTCATTCACCTTTTCTAATAGTTCTTTCATATTTCTATAGTTTAATAATTAAGGCACAAAAATAAGATAAAAAATCAACCTTTTGTACCAATAACTCGAAAAAACAACTCCAATAGGCAAGAACACACCCAAGTTATTGGGGAGACTTGTTTTTTGCTCTACTTCCGAAATAACCTTTTCAATTGCTGCTTCTTATCAAGCAAACAGTAGTAGGTGCCGTTCTGAAATGTCAGCTCAATAACAGACTCCTTTCCTTCCGACTCCAAAAGATTTTCACTTTTCATTCCACCGATAATCTCCGTTATCATATTTCCGGTTGCAGTGTCTAACGCTTCTGCTGCTTCCGGAAGAGAGTTTAGGTAGGCCACCAAATCTTCTGTTGATGAATTTTTCTTTTTCATATATTTAGAGTATTGATGATATA
>ERZ1026975.734-NODE-734-length-18852-cov-7.947279_pt1 | contig 18852 bp, 12 predicted proteins | sample MGYA00519561_ERZ1026975 | MGnify/ENA primary metagenome ERZ1026975 (study PRJEB26926, sample SAMN06164672) | human gut metagenome | biome: ENVO:00009003; feature: ENVO:2100002; material: ENVO:00002003 | host: Homo sapiens | place: USA | collected 2012 ... | reverse complement strand
GAGATGTCTTAGGGTCTCGTGGGCTCGGAGATGTGTATAAGAGACAGGAGCAGAAGCGCCGCTGTCAGGAAGAAAACGATGTGTTTCATGATCGGATGGTTCGAAAAACGATCGGCAGGCAGGGACTGCCTGCCGATCGCCGGTTATGCAATTCGTTCGTCAGTTCTTGCGGATCGCGATGTTGTCCAGGCAGATGCGGCCGTCCTTGCTCTCGGCGCCCACGCCGGTCGTGTCCCAGCGGATCTGCGTCTCGGCCGTCGCGCCGTCGATCGTGAGCGTGAAACAGGACCACTTCTTGAAGTCGTCGTTGGCATGTTTGGGACAGTGCGTCGACGTGATGGCGATCGACTGTCCGTCGGCTGCGGGGGTAATGGCCGTTTCGGCCGTCCCTTCCTCGATACGCACGCTGGCTGTCTTTATGGTTCCCGCGCCCAGCACCTTGACGGGAATATCGGACGTCGAGGCGAACCGCACGGCGTCGAAGGTGAGCGTGATGCTCGTCGGGCCGCTCAGCGCCGTGAGTTTGGGAGTGGTCAGGATCCCGTACATGTTTCCCGAGGAGTTGGCCGTATTCGAGAGACGGATGTAACCCGGGAATTCGAAACAGTGGGCGATTCCCCAGCCCGTCAGTCCACGATTGGCCAGATAGGCCGGCGATGCCTCGCCTTCCGAGGCGATCTTGGCGCCGAAAGTGGTATACGACGCCTCCTTCTCGCCCGGTTCGGTACCGTCGATCAGAGCCGTGTCGGTCGATTGCCCCATACGACCGCTTTTGGCGTTCTTGCCGGCCTGGATCCAGTCGCCGCCGTAGACCATCAGGTCGAAATATTGGGCCAGTATCAACGCGGGATCATCGGCTTCGACGAGTTGCAGGTCGTAGCGGAACGGATCCTGCGTGCAGTCGATGCGCAGGTCGATTCGGGCGTCGGCCGTCAGATTGATCCAGAACTTGTTGAGCGGATCGGAGGCCATGCGGCCCAGACTGCGGCGAACGTAGTATTCGGCTGCGGGATAGGTGTAGAAGGGAACGCATGCCCGATCGTTGTTGACCGTACCCACGCCGCCGTTGCCGCTGTACGACAGGAAGCCGTGGGGAACGTTCTCGACGAGTATCTCGAACGAATCGGCGGCGCTGACGGAGACCGTCCCCGTGTAGATCTTCGCTTCGCTTTCGGTCAGTTCGAACAGTTCGCCGTTGCTCTTGCGAACCCAGACGCCCTCCGAGGTGTCGACGAGCTGGAAGGTGAGGCTTACCGGTTCCGAATCCTTCGAGTCGGGCAGTTGTCCGACGGCGTACATCGTGAAGCGGATCGGCTCTTCGGCGCTGAGACCCTTCTGCGTGACGGAGAGCACGTCGGCGCCGACCTCGGTGAACGATGCGGCTTCGCCGAACTTGTAGGCGTAGCCCGAAGCGCCCTTGACGGCCGGCCACGAGACGACGACGCTGCCGGTCTCGTCGCCCTTGACGTAGGTGGGCGCGGGTTGCGGAAGTGTGGGATCGATCTCGAAGTCGATCGTCCGCTCGGCCGAATCGGTCGTGTGGTCGAGATCGCCGACGGCTTTGAGTCGGAAGGTGTGGCCGCCCTCCGCAAGTGCCGTAAGCGTTACGGTGGTCGTGGCTGCGTCGACCGAAGTATAGTCCGCGGCGCCGTCCAGTGCATAGGCGTAGCCGGCGGTCTTCGCGACGGCGTCCCACGTGACGGTCGCCGTCGCCAGTTCGGTGGTGACTTTCAGTTTCGGGCTGGCCAGTTCGATGACTCCCCATCCGTCGTCATCGCTGGAAGAACATCCCCCTCCTGCCAGAAATGCCGCGGCGAGGAGCGTAAGAAACAGATACTTTTTCATAGGTGTGTAGGTTTCGTCGGTTTGAATGTTAGAAATCGGCATGGAAATCGCCGGGGTGCTCCGCCGGATCGGTGAAGACCGTCTGTTCGTACTTGTTGCCGAAGCGGTCGATCGCCTCGACGCGCACGGCCGCAGCGGGGTTTTTGAGCGTGTAGTGGAACATGTGGTCGGACGACTTGCGGTAGCTGTCCGTGTTGTTCAGCAACCCGATATGGTAGGCTACGGTCCATGCGTCGATGTCGGAGTTGCGTGTCATCTGGCCGCTCAGTACGTCGTTTTCGTAGACGTTGACCGTCCACGAGGGATCCCAGTTCCAGATGTTGGCTACGATCTGGTCGGCGCCCGTCTGTTTGAAACGGTATTTGGCACCGCCGACGAAGGTGTCGGAGGCGCGGTAGAGGCGGATCTGGAACTGTTCGTCGTGACGAACCGAACGGTAGGCCCACTCCTCCATGCGGTTGCCGTCGATCCGGTAGAGGCCGAATCCGATGGGCGTACCCTCGGTGCAGACGGTCGAACGCCACCATGCGCCGCACGTGGTGCCCGTGACATGCTCGAAGATCTCCTTGCCGTTCTTTCGGTGGATGTAGTTGATGTTCGAGTGGGTGTGGGCCGACATGATCGCCGCATATTCGTACTGCGACAGCAGATCCAGCACCTCGTCGTAGTATTTGTCCGCATCGGCGTGCGCGCTGTTCGTGCCCCAGCCGCCGCGGAACGGAATATGTACGCAGAGGATCACCATCTTGTCCTTCGGCACGAAACTCAGATCCTGTTTGAGCCACGCGTACTGTGCGGCGGTGAATCCGCCTTCGTAGTCGGCGCTGGCCTTGCAGCTGTGGATGACGTTGTCCATCGAGACCACGTGTACGTCGCCGCGGTTGAACGAGTAGTCGACCGGCCCGAAATAACTCTCGTATTTCGCCCGTGCCGCCTTTTCGTCGGCCGTCGGGAATTCGTGGTCGTGGTTTCCGATCGTGGCGAAGACGGGCACTCCCGTCTGCTCCGGTTGCAGGGCGACGACCATGTTGGTGAACAGCGTCCATTTGTTGTTGACGTGGTCGCCCAGCGTGATGCCGTAGCAGGGAACGCCGGCCGAGGCCGCGTATTCGCGGATCTCTCTTCCGGCCTCCTCCTTGAAACGCACGGCATGCGACGCCTCGTTGATCTGGGGATCGCCGATGCAGATCAGGTCGAACCGCTTTTCGGGTGCGGCGAGCGCTTCGAGCGTGAAGTCGTAGCGCGCCGTTCCGGCTTGGAGCCGGGCGAAGAAGCGGGGGAGTTTGTAGGTTTTGTCGACGCTCACCTTGTAAGCCGACGGCAGCGAATAGAAGACGAAGCCCGCGTCGGCGTTGCGCGTGAGTGCGTAACGCCCTTCGGCGTCGGTGGCCGTACAGGAGTATCCGTCGCTTACGACCACCCCTTCGACGGGATTGCCGTTCGTATCCTTGATGTAGCCGTAGGTGTCGCCGTCGGCGGGCGTTTCGGTATTGCCGTCGTCGCCGTTGCCGTTCGATTCGTTTCCGCCCTCGTTGTCCGAGCAGGCGGCGAAAGCGGCGAGCAGCAGCACGAGCAATGCGCGGTTCAGGTATTTCAGTATTGAAGTCATATCAGCATGTTTGAATCGGTTATTCCGCTGCGAAACCCGCGTAGCCGGGGTTTTGCGTGATCTGCGGCAGGGCGATGCGCTCGCTTTCGGGGATCGGCCACAGGTAGTCCTTCATCGGGTCGAAGGCCATGTCGATGAATTTGCGCAGGTTGATCTTCTTTCCGTCGAAGGTGTCGCCCTTGTAGGTCACGTGCCAGTTTTCGTCGATCGTAGGAATGGCGTTCGACATCGAACCGTCCGATGCCGGAGCGTAGAGCGTTCCCGAAATCACCTCTTCGGCAATGCCCCAGCGTCGGATGTCGAACCAGCGGAATCCTTCGTTGCACAACTCGACCATGCGCTCGTAACGCAGTGCCGAACGCAGCCCGTTGCGGTCCGATACCGTCAGTACGGGCATGTGGGCGCGGCCGCGGATGGTCTCGATGTCGGCCTTGGCGACGCCCAGATCGCCGCCCGCCCATTCGATGTTGGCCTCGGCGCGGATCAGGTACAATTCGGCCAGACGCATGAGCGGATAGCTCAGCGTGCAGACCGACTTGGTGCCGAATCCGTTGTTGGTCCTGTACTCCTCGATGTCGAGGTATTTGCGCCACAGATAGCCGCAGGGGCCCTTCGATCCGTTGGCGCCGTACTCCGACTTGGTGCCGTAGGCCTCCGAATTGGCCACCAGCACACCCTCCTCCTTGTCGTTGTAGTTCATGATCTTCTGAACCGAGGGGTTGGTTTCGAACTGCATTCCCAGCACGCGCGAACCCGGCCGCACGCAGAAGAGGTCGAGACGGGGATCGCGGTTTTTCCAGGGCTCCTTGTAGTCGAACAGCGGCGATTCGGCGATCGATTTGCCGTCGGTGCACTGGATCGCGTCGATGAACATCTGCGTGGGGCTGAAATAAGAGCAGCCTCCGGCGATGCGCGGTGCGGCGTAGTATCCGGCGTTGTGCTGGTTGCCCGATATCATGGCGTTGTACTGCAAGGCCCAGATCCATTCGTCGCTGTTGGCGTGGCCGCTCAGGCCGAAGAGGTTCGTCGCACTGGGTTCGCCCTTGGTGTAGTCTTCGCCGCAGAAGCGCGTATCGTAGGGTTCGAGGGCGTAGCCGGCATCCTTGGCCAGCGTGAGCGCCTTGTCGGCGTATTTGGCGGCCTCTTCGAAGAATCCCCAGTTCAGGCAGATGCGGGCTTTGAGTCCGTAGGCGCCCACGCGGCCCAGACGGGTCGAGCCGTAGGTCGCCTTGTTGTGCCGCAGCGGCAGGAAGTCGAGCATCTCGTCTTTGAGATCCTCGTTGAGAATCTTGTCGATGACTTCGGCGCGCGGCGTGCGGGTATAGCTGTCGCCCAGCCCCAGCACGTGATCGATGTAGGGAATGTCGCCGTAGAGCTGGCAGCCCCATTCGTAGACGTAGGCGCGCGTGAGCAGCAGTTCGGCCTTGTACATGTTGTACTCCTGTTCGCTCATCAGATCGCGCACCTTGTCGATGCCGTCGAGCACGAGGTTGGCGCGGGCCGCGGTCTTGTAGATGTTGTTGTAGACCTTTTCGACCCATGCGTTGTCGGTGGGAAGTTTCGACTGCTGCTGGTAGTTGTAGTTGGCGGCGTTGAGACGCGATGCGCCGATGTCGCTGGCGTTGTCCTGGATGCCGGGGAAAGGCGTCGAGGAGGCGTCGATCAGCGTCAGACCCTTGTAGGCGGCGAATACGCCCGCCTCCACCTCCGCTTTGGATGCGGGGAAGGTCAATGCGTTCGGGCCGTTGAGATAGCTCTTGTCGAGCGAGCAGCCTGCGGCGAGGAGTCCGCACAGCGCTGCACCTAATATGATCTTTTTCATGGTTGGTTTCCGCATTAGAATTTGAGATCGAGTCCGATCGTGACGAGTTTTACCTGGGGATAGTTGTTCGCCGAACCGAGTTTGACGAGGTCGAAATCGCCGCTGGCGTCGCCGTCGTAACCCACTTCGGGATCGTAACCGTCCCAGAAATTGGTAGCCGTGAAGAGGTTCTGCGCGTTGACGTAGACGTAGGCCGATTTGAGTCCGATCTTGCGCATCCAGCTTTTGGGCAGGTCGTAGCCGAGCTGGATGTTTTTCAGACGCAGGTAGGCGGCGCTCTTCATCCAGAACGACGAGTCGTACCAGTTGTTCTTGTTGGCGCTCGTCAGACGGGGCGTCACGCCGCCGGGATTCGCGGCGCAGGCGAAGTCGATGTGCTCCTTGCGGAACGTACCGCCCTGGTTGCTCGGCATGACGTAGTAGGTGTTCAGATAACCGTCCGTCTTGCCGACGCCCTGGAACAGCATGCTCAGGCGAAGCCCCTTCCAGCCGAAGTCGAGATTGAGACTGTACGTGTAGCGGGGGATCGTGCTGCCGACGATGGTCTTGTCGTTTTCGTCGATCGTGTTGCTGCCGTCGATGTCGGCATAACGGATGTCGCCGATCTGAACCGTCTCCTTGAATTGCGGGCAGTTGGCGTTAACCCAGTCGGCCTCCTCCTGCGTGCGGATGATACCGAGGCTTTCGAGGGCGTAGATGCTGCCGATCGAATAGCCCTCCTGATTGCGCAGTACGCCGCTGGTCGAGGTTTTGCCGCGCATGTCGACGATCTCGTTCTTGACGTCCGAGACGTTGGCCTGTACGCCGAAGGTGAAGTCGCGCCAGCGGTTGTTGTACCCGATGCTGAGTTCCCAGCCGGTGTTGCGTACCTTGCCGGCGTTCTGGTAGGGGGCGTTCAGACCCACGCCGGCCGGAATGTCGAGTTTCATCAGGATGTCGTCGGTGTTCTTGCGGTACCAGTCGGCCGTGATGTTGAGTTTCGAGAAGAGCGTGACGTCGACGCCCACGTCGAGCATCGTCGTGGTCTCCCACTTGATGTCGGGGTTGGCCAGCGTGTTGAGCGTTACGAGCGACGCCGGCGTGCCGTTCATCGAAATATGCCCCAGCGCGAGGTTCGGCGTGGTGGGATAGTAGCTGGCCGCATCGCCGCCGGCGAGGTTCTGGTTACCCAGCGTTCCGTAGGATGCACGGATTTTCAACCCGTCGAGGATGTGCTTGGCGTTCTCCATGAACGGCTCCTCCGAGATGCGCCAGGCGCCCGATACCGACGGGAAGTAGCCCCAGCGGTTGGATTTGCTGAAACGCGACGAACCGTCGATACGCAGGTTGGCTTCGAGCAGGTAGCGCTCCTTGAAGTTGTAGTTCAGACGGCCGAAGTAGGATTGGATGGCCCATTCGTAGCGGTGGCCGCTGTTGTCCATGTTCTCGATCTCGCCCACGTCGATCTGATCGTAGTCGGGGTAGTTGAAGACCTGGCGGTAGGCCGAAAGGTACTTGTAGTCGTAGGTGTTGCGTTCGGCGCCGAGGATGAGTTTCAGGTCATGGCCGCTGAAATTCTTCTTGAAGGTCATCAGGAAGTTGTAGTTGCCGTAGAAGGCGCGCGATCCCGATTCGGTGAGCGTGGCGTAGGGAGTGGAGGTGAGCGTGGCCGTACCCTCCATGTCCTGATAGGTCGTGACGGGCTTCTTCCAATTGTGTTTGTTGGTGGTCGCGTAGCGCGGCGCCAGCATTCCTTGCAGCGAGAGCCATTCGACCGGTTCGTAGGTCAGCGTGATCGCCCCCGACAGACGCAGTGTATTGTTCTTGTTCTGGCCGCCTTCGAGCATCAGCGCTACGGGGTTGTTGCCTTGCAGGCCCAGGCCGTTGTAGAGTCCCGTCGAGAACTGGTTGGGGATGTCGGCCGAACGGGTGTTCATGTAGTTGAAGATCGTTCCCTGGTAGGGCGACGAGCGGCGGCCGCCGTTCGAGAACGAGAGATCGAGTTTCATTGACAGCTTGTCGTTGAACTTGACATCGGCGTTGTTGCGGAACGTGTAGCGCTGGAAATCGGTAGTCTCGATGATACCGTTCTGATCGACATAGCCCAGCGTGGTGAGCATCCGCACGCGTTCGCTGCCGATGCCGAGCGAAACGGTGTGGCTGTGCGAGAGGCCCGAGCCGGTGAGGACGGCATCCTGCCAGTCGGTATTGGGATAGAGGTCGGGGTCCTTGCCCATGTTCTTGCGGTAAAGCGCCATCGACTCGTCGTCGTAGGTCGGGGCGTTGCCGTCTTGCAGGTTCATGGCGTTGGTCAGCTCGCGGTATTCGAGTGCGTTGACCGTTTCGGGCAGGTCGGTAGGCGACTGCCAGCCGACGGTTCCCTTGTAGGTGACGGTGAAGCGTTCGGTCGAGCTGCGTTTGGTCGTCACCAGAATGACGCCGTTGGCCGCGCGCGAACCGTAGATCGACGACGACGCTGCGTCTTTGAGGATGGAGATGGATTCGATGAGTACGGGATCGACGCTGTCCAGACTGCCCTCGATCCCGTCGATGAGCACCAGCGGGGCGGTCGAGCTGCCGCCGAACGAATTGATACCGCGGATGCGGATGGCACCACCGTCGGCACCCGGGGCGCCCGACGGCGTGGTGACGGTCACGCCCGGAGCCATACCCTGCAAGGCGACCGATGCCGAAACGACCGGACGCTTTTCGAAGGTCGAGGCATCGATCGTCGATACCGAACCCGTGACGTTGACTTTTTTCTGGGTGCCGTAACCGACGACGACGACATCGTCGATCTGTTCGCTGTCGCTTTGAAGAGCGATCTCGTAAAAGGTTTTCGAGGTGACCTCTACGGTCGCTTCCCGATACCCGATGTAGGAAACCGCCAGTTGTTGGCCTTGGGAGGCGTTTACGGTAAATTTACCTTCGGTGTTGGTCGTAGTTCCCCCCCCCTCGGGCCGGGCGTTCTGCATGACGATTACGGTCGCTCCGACCAGCGGCGCCCCTTCCGCATCGGTGACGATTCCGTTCACGGCGGTCTTTTGGGCGAATGCGACTACACTGAATGCAGAGAGACCGACTGCCAGCAGCAGTCTCGTTAACGGGTGTAGCAGTTTTTTCATTGGTGTAAGGTTAAATGGTAAGTGTTTAAGTTGGATTTCTTTCGTCCGTTTCTCGCCATGGTACGGCTCGCACAAGCGCGGCTCTGCCCATTCGGCTTAGCGAAAACGTTGAATTTCTTTCGTCCATTTCTCGCCTCGGCAATTCGAGCAGGCTCGATTGCACTCGGCTTAACGAAATGGTTGGGTTGTCGTTCGAACAAGTGGGTCGAGAAGCGATCCGGCGGGGCTGCCCGACCCTCGGATCAGAGATTCATGCGGTGGTTCATTCGTCGGGTTTCGTTTTTTTGAAAGTTTTAGGTTTGGTTGTCTACGGCCGTTTTTTCGCCTCGGCATAGCCCGAATTTCACTTGGTTTTGCGTTCGGCTTAACGAAAACGTCGTTAATGTTAACAAAAATAAATAAAGAATTTGTTTGTTGCAACACTTATCGAAAGAAAAAGATCATTTTCTATCTTTTTCGGAGTCGGGTATTTGGTTTCGATCGGAAACGGAATTCGTCCGGAGCGGCACGAGCCGTGGCGGGAAATGCGGAAAAATGAGTAATAAATCAGGGTTGCGAGCAGCCGGAAAGAACACGGGCGGCGAGGTGTCGCCTCGCCGCCCGCTTTGCCGCCGTCGGACAGACGGATTACAGCGCCAGCTCGATCTGCGGATGGTCCTGTTCAGAGTACCACATGTTCTCGACGGTCAGGCGCAGCGGCCTGTTCTGCGCAACGGTGGTCGTGACGGTCGAGAAGGGGTTGAGGATAAACGGATTCTGGCCCGGAAGCCGCAGAACGTACTGCACCGAGCTGTTGTTCGTCAGGCTCACCGTGCGGCGTCCCTTCGCATCGGTGTGGAGCACGCTTGTGCGCACCGATGCCGTGAAGAGGTCTTTCAGCAGTTGTTCGTCGCCGGCGATCGTACCGAACGAGTAGGCCAGCGTGCGGCGCGCCTCGATGGCTTCGCGCAGCGCTTCGAGCGTGTTCTCTTTGGCGAAGATCAGCGTCATGTTGCGGCGGTGTCCCTGTGCGCGATAGGTTTCGGTCGCCGAGTCGTGGATGTCGGTGTTGGCCGAGACGAAGAGGTTTTTGGCGTGCGCCCGCGAAATGGCCTTGGGGTAGAACTCGCCGCCGTTCATGATCTCGATGCCGTCGATCAGCCCTTCGCCGTAGGCCGCGACCTCGAATTCGGGGTGTTCGAGGCTTTTGCGGCGCCAGCCCGGGTGGTTGTGCATCACCAGCGCCCCCTGCGCCTTGGCGTTGCGCAACGATTGCAGGGCGTCGGCGGCGTAGATCGCATTGTTGTCGGTGGTGAAAAGCGCGTTGTAGTGACCGTAGGCGACCGGTTCGCGGGTGATTTCCGCGCCCGGAATGATCGTGATGCCGTACTTCGCGGCCGTCTCCTGCGCCAGCTTTACCGGGAAGTTCAGGTCGGACCGGATTCCCTGCTCGTCGGCCGGTTTGGCGATGATGTTGTAATTGACAGGTTCGGTGCCTTCCGGAACGTAACCTTTGAGGAAGTTGAGCATCTTGCCCTCGTGGCGGCGGTACTCCACGTGTTCGGTGATGGCCAGCACGTCCAGACCGTCGTACCACGCTTCGCGGACGCGGAATTCGGGCGTGCAGTCGCCGTCCGAGTAGATCGAATGGGTGTGCAGGTCGGCCTTGTAGACGGTGTAGCCGCCCACTTCGGGCAGTACGAACTCGACGCGCTGCGGGGCGATGCGCAGCGAGTGGCGCGTGATGTCGGGATTGGCGGAGTCGGTGTAGTAGTGTTGTCCGGTCGCGGTGAACGTCGCCGTCAGGGCAGCGCAGAAGAAGAGAAGTTTTTTCATGGCATAGTAGTTATGGGTTGTTCTTTGCAAAGATAAGAAAAAATTCGAAACGATCCGGATTCCGGATCGTTTCGAATGGGAATGAGAAAGGTCTCTCTGCGATTTCCGTCTTTTCGTCCCCTATCCGCAGGGCGGCGGTTCATCGCCGTGTACGGCGGAACGCATCTCTTCGAGACGTGTACGGCGGCTCCGGCCGGCGGCGGGTCGCGGGCCGGGGCGAATCGTTGGAACCATTTCGTTAAACCGAGCGCAGAACTGAACGCAGTTCGGGCTATGGCGAGGCGAGAAATGGACGAAAGAAGTTCAACCATTTCGTTAAGCCGAGCGCAGAGCCGAACGCAGTTCGGGCTATGGCGAGGCGAGAAATGGACGAAAGAAATTCAAGGATATTCGTCTCCGGTGGGATTCATGAAACAGGGGAGTATCCGCGTCGCGGATACTCCCCTGTTTTTGCGTATTCGGGGCTCGGAACTACTTCGCGAAGCCCTTGCCGATGGCCAGAAAATCTTCGGCTTTGAGCGCTGCGCCGCCGATCAGACCTCCGTCGACGTCCTCCTTGGCGAAGATCTCGGCTGCGTTGGACGGTTTGCACGACCCGCCGTAGAGGATCGGGCACTCCTCGGCCGCTGCGCCGAACTTGGCGGCCAGCACCTTGCGGATGTAGGCGTGGATCTCCTGCGCCTGCTCGGCCGTCGCGGTCTTGCCCGTGCCGATGGCCCATACGGGTTCGTAGGCGATGACCAGCTTGCCGAACTGTTCCGGCGTGAGGTTGTAAACCACCTCTTCGATCTGCGCCTTCACCACGTCGAAATGTTTGCCGGCCTCGCGTTCGTCGAGATTCTCGCCTACGCAGTAGATCGGAACGAGGTCGTTGGCATAGGCCTGCTCCATCTTGCGGTTGAGCGTCTCGGAGGTCTCGCCGTAGTACTGGCGGCGCTCCGAGTGGCCCAGGATCACGTACTTGCAGCCCAGCGCCGCGATCATCGACGCGGCTACTTCGCCCGTGTAGGCCCCTTTGGCCTCGGCGGCGCAGTTCTGGGCGCCGACGGCGATTCCCGTCCCTTCGAGCGTCTTGCTCACCTCCGACAGGTGCGTGAAGGGAGGACATACGATGAACGACACGCAGTCGCATACGGTGTGCTTGCCTGCTGCGACCTGCTTGGCCAGTTCTACGCCTTCGGCAGGCAGGGTATTCATTTTCCAGTTGCCTGCTACGATCTTCTTTCTCATTGCTGTGATTTTTTAAGTTTATGATTGTAACGGATGATTGTCAGGTATCCCGCCAGCGCCGAGACGACGATGAAGAGCAACAGCGATCCCCACACCCGCCGTTCGAACGGCGCGCCGTACCAGAGCAGGACGGCGCCGGTCACGGCCGGCAGGATCGGGAAGCTGTTGACCCACCATGTCACGGCGAAGGCGTTGAGCACCTTCGTGCGCTTGATGACGTCGACGGGCAGGACGATGAAGCGGACCCAGTACCACCCCAGCAGTGCCAGCAGCACCCAGCGTGCCGTCGCCGGTGCGATCCAGCCCCGCAGGGCCAGCAGCGTGGCGGCGACCGCGGCGGCGGCCAGTGCGAGCAGGAGTTTGCGTGTACGATCCATCGTCGGCTCGCGCGGTTATTCTGCGGCGGGGGCGCACCAAGCCTTCACCTCCTCGATCGAGGGGGCTTTCAGTCCCAGTTTGTTCTTTTTGTTGAAGCCGCACAGATCGTTGAAAAACTTCCCTGCCGGCAGCTTGCGCAGCGCGTCGACGGTCAGGTAGCCCATCTTCTGAATGACGGGAATCCACTCGGCCGGCACGCCGATGGCGGCGTAGGCTTCGTCGGGGTCGCGCTGCACCTTCTTTTCGGGGCGCATCTGCGGGAAGAAGAGCACGTCCTGAATCGACGACTGTCCGGTGAGGAACATCGTCAGGCGGTCGATTCCGATGCCCATGCCCGAACACGACGGCATACCGTATTCCAGGGCGCGCACGAAATCCATGTCGATGAACATCGCCTCGTCGTCGCCCTTCTCCAACAGCCGCAGCTGTTCCTGAAAACGTTCCAGCTGGTCGATCGGATCGTTCAGCTCCGAGTAGGCGTTGCACAGCTCCTTGCCGTTGACGAAGAGTTCGAACCGCTCCGTCAGATCGGGGTTGTCGCGGTGGCGCTTGCACAGGGGTGACATCTCGATCGGATAGTCGCAGACGAACGTCGGCTGGATGAGCTCCTCCTCGCAGTACTGGCCGAAGATGGCGTCGATGAGCTTGCCTTTGCCCATCGTCTCGTCGACTTCGACGCCGAGTCGCTTGCAGGCTTCGCGCAGCTGCTCCTCGGACTGGCCGGTGATGTCGTAGCCGGTCTTTTCGCGGATGGCTTCGGTCATCGTCACGCGGCGGAACGGCGCCTTGAATGAGACGGCCTTGCCGTCGATCGTAAGGTCGGTCGTCCCGTTGGCGGCCAGCGCCACATGTTCGAGCATCTGCTCGGTGAACTCCATCATCCACAGGTAGTCCTTGTAGGCGACGTAGATCTCCATGCAGGTGAATTCGGGGTTGTGCGTGCGGTCCATGCCCTCGTTGCGGAAGTTCTTGCCGAACTCGTAGACCCCTTCGAAACCGCCCACGATGAGTTTTTTGAGGTAGAGCTCCGTGGCGATGCGAAGGTAGAGGTCGACGTCGAGCGAGTTGTGGTGCGTGATGAACGGCCGCGCCGAGGCGCCGCCCGGAATGGGTTGCAGAATCGGCGTTTCGACTTCGAGATACCCCTTCGCGTTGAAGAACTCGCGCATGGCCGCCATGATCTTCGAGCGCTTGACGAAGACTTCGCGCACCTGCGGATTGACCGCCAGATCGACATAACGCTGGCGGTAGCGCACTTCGGGGTCGGTGAAGGCGTCGAACGTCTGCCCGTCCTTCTCCTTGACTACCGGCAGCGGCCGCAGCGACTTGGAGATGACGGTCAGCCGCCGGCAGTGTACCGACGTTTCGCCCGTCTTGGTGACGAAGGCGAAGCCCTCGATCCCCACGAAATCGCCGATGTCGAGCAGTTTCTTGAAGACGGTGTTGTAGAGCGTCGGGTCGCCCTCGGGGCAGATGTCGTCGCGGCGGATGTAGACCTGGATGCGGCCCGTGTGATCCTGCAATTCGAAGAACGAGACGCTGCCCATGATGCGGCGCGACATGATGCGGCCGGCGATGCGCACGTCGGCGAAATTCCCCTTCGCCTCGTCGTATCCGTCGAGAATTTCCCGTGCCGTGGCCGTGACGTCGAAGCGTGCGGCGGGGTAGGGGTCGATGCCCAGTTCCCGCAGTGCGGCCAGCGACTGGCGGCGCAGTTGCTCCTGTTCGCTGAGTTCGATTGCCATATTCTGTTTCTATTTTGTTTTACCTGTATTAAATACCCTACAAAGTTACGAAAAATATTCGGAATTGTTCCGTTCCGCGTCGCAGGGGTTTCGGCCCTCGGTTCCGTACGGCGGCTTTTATGCCCGCCTCCGCCTCTTTTCCGGGAGGGGCGGCCGGCGGATCCGCCCGATGCAGCGGTATGCCCGCAGCATCGCCCAGCCGGTGAGCGCCCCTACGGCCGCTCCCAGCAGCAGGTCGACGGGGAAGTGCTTGGCCAGATAGATGCGCGAATAACAGATCAGAAGCGTCGCCGCGACCATCAGGAACGTGAACCACCGTCGGCGGATCTCCGCTGCCGAAAGCACCAGCAGTGCCACGACGGTGGCGGCGTGCGACGATACGGTGCCGAATTTCCCGCCCAGCGCCCCTTCGGGGACGTGGACGATGCCGGGCGTCGCATGGCCTTCGAAACGCCAGCGCATCAGTGTGTCGGGCGCGATCTCCAACCCTTCGAGCGAGGGGGTGAACATCGGCCGCCAGCGGGGCGGGAAATCGGCCCACAGCCCTTTGAGCGGGCCGGAATGCTTGAAGATGCCGGCCGCCATGTCCGCCAGCACGATCGCCAGCACGATCGCCGCGGCGAAGAGCAGCGTGCGGCGCCACCCTTCCCGCCGCCAGACGAGCCAGAGAATCAACGCATAGAGCGGCAGCCACATCGCGGTGCCCGAAACGAGGATCATCAGACGGTCCATCACGGGGCCGCCGTCGAAATTGAGCGCCAGGAAGAGCGCGTGGTCGAAGGTGTAGAGCGGAATCATCGCAGGATCAGAATTGGAAGTAGATGAAGGGTTGGATGCTGCTCGACTGGATCTGCATGACGCCCCATGCCACGGAGGCGAGCAGCAACACCTGCACCCAGAAGGGCGAGGCGACCACCGCGCGGCGTGCCGCGGCGTCGGCGCGGCCGGGGAGCATGTGCAGCAGATAACCCAGCCCCACGAGGGCGAAGACGCCGCCGTAACCGGCGAGCATCTGGGGCAGCAGCTGTAAGTGGAAATTGTCGGTGATCTGATGCAGCATCAGCTGCACGGTGCGCATCGAATCGGCGCGGAAGAGCAGCCAGCCGAAGCAGACCAGGTGGAAAGTCACGAGGATACCGGCCAGTCGGCTGAGCGGGTGCATCTGGTATCCCGAGACTTTGGCGCCGGGGACGACCGAGAGCCAGAGCTTGTGCAGCGCCAGCGCTACGCCGTGCAGCGTCCCCCACAGTACGAAACGGATCGCCGCGCCGTGCCACAGCCCGCCGAGAACCATGGTGACGAGCAGGTTGAAATAGGTGCGCAGGCGCCCCTTGCGGTTGCCGCCCAGCGAGATGTAGAGATAGTCGCGGAGCCACATCGAGAGCGAGATGTGCCACCGCCGCCAGAATTCGGTGATCGTGGCCGAGTGGTAGGGGGCGTCGAAGTTCTTCGGGAAGCGGAAGCCCAGCAGCAGTGCCAGGCCGATGGCCATGTCCGAATAACCCGAGAAGTCGCAGTAGATTTGAAGGGCATAGCCGTAGACGGCTGCCAGACACTCCATGCCCGAATAGAGCGCAGGGTCGTCGAAGATGCGGTCGACGAAGTTGAGCGAGATATAGTCCGAGATGACGGCCTTCTTGAACAGACCGATGGCGATGAGATAGATGCCCGTGCCGAACATCTCGCGCGAGACGGCGATCGGGTTCTGACGGATCTGCACCAGAAAGTCGCGGGCGCGGACGATCGGGCCTGCGACCAGCTGCGGAAAGAACGAGAGGTAGAAGAGGTAGTCGCCCCAGCGGTCGACGGGTTTGAGCGAACCGCGGTAGATGTCGATCGTGTAGCTGAGCGACTGGAACAGGAAGAACGAGATGCCGACGGGCAGGAAGATGTTCTGGAATTCGAGGAATCCCGCGCCGAAGAGGTCGCGGGCGATCTCGATGAAGAAATTGGTGTACTTGAAGTAACCCAGCACGGCCAGATCGGCCGCGATGCTCAGCGCCACGAGCGCCCGTTGGGCGCGCCGCGAGCTCACGTGCGCGATAGCCCGCCCGATCCAGAAATCGCTGACGGAGACCCCGACGAGCAGCAGCAGGTAGATGCCGCTCGACTTGTAGTAGAAGTAGAGCGAGAAGGCGATGACGTACCAGATGCGCAGCGCCGGCGTACGCCGCATGAAGCCGTAGAAGAAGGCGAACGCGGCGAAGAGAAAGAGGAAGAGCCCGCTGCTGAAAAGCATCGGCGCCTGCGGATCGTAGCTCAGCAGCGGCAGGACGCGGTCGATTATCTCTCGGAGGCTCTCCATCGGTTCAACGGGGTTCGATCGGTTGCGGGCGGAGGTTCATCGTCTCGTCGAGCGCTGCGATTTTCGAGCTGTCGAGCACCGGTTCGGGCAGTGCGGCCTGTTGCCGCTGGCGCAGGATCGCGGCTACGCGGGCATCCAGCGCATCGACCAGCGCATAGGCCACCTGACGGCCGCCGGCGTAGTTGATATGGGTATAGTCCTTGCCCGCCCAGCCGTTGGCGACGAAACGTTCCATGCCGCCCTGCGCCCGCATGGCGTCGTAGACCGACCAGAAAGCGGCGCCTGTGGCACGGGCTGCGCGGCGTTGCCAGTCGACCATCGCCGGCGCCGACGACATCGGGGCGAATCCCGTGTCGGACTTCACCGAACGGTCGCTGGTCGAGAGCACCAGCACCGCCGCCTCGGGGAAACAGTTGCGCACGAAGGCGATCATCTTCTCCACGCGGGCGGCGTAGGCCGAGTAGTTGGTGACCCCCTCCTGCATGATGTTCAGTCCGTATTGCAGGATGACCAGATCGTACTCCGCGAAGGCGTCGATCTGGGCGTTGACCGAGGGGTTTGTGCCGAAGAGCGCCTGTCCGTTGTTGCTGCGGATCGAGTAGTTGTCGACCGTCACGCCCGCCGCGTCCTCGAACTGTACGCCGTAACCGGTGAATCCAGCTCCGCCCCGTACGACGCGGAGGGCGAGCGATGCGACCGGCGCCCGTACGACGATCTGACGGAGGGCTTCCGACGCCGGTATGTCGAAGGTGCGGTGCAGCGAATCGTTGAGCGTGAGTTCCAGCCGGCTCGGCTCTCGGCTGATGAAGAGCAGCCGCGCCACGCCGCAACGGTCGAGGCGGCGGCGGAAGTCGCTGCCCGTCCAGCGCACCGTCGCACCGTCGGCGGGGCGGCAGAGCCAGCCCGAAACGGAGTAGTCGCCGCGCAGCGCCTCGGGCGTAGTGCGGCGCTGCATGATGTTGTAGGAGTTCCATCCCGCCGAACGGGTGCCTACCGTGCGGCGGTAGCCTGTCAGGGGCGAGGACATCGGCGCGAAACCGCAGCCGCGGCCGCCGTAGCGCAGTTGCAGCTGTTCGCGCAGGTCGGCCGTGAGGATGTCGCCCTCGATGAACGAGTCGCCCAGTACGGCGATGCGAACGGGTGTGCGGCGGGCGGTGTCGGCCAGTCGCGCGCAGAAGCGGTACAGGGGGCCGTCGGCGAGCGTATCGAAATCTTCGATCGGGGTGAGCGTCGTCAATAACCGTGCGGTATCGCCCGTAGGAGGCTCCGTCGGCGGTTCGCTGTCGGCGGGCGTCCATTCGAAAGCGAGCTGCGGTGCGGCGGACAGCGTGTCGGCGGCAGGTGGCTCCGCTGCGATCGAATCGGCCGGCAGGGGCGCTTCGCCGGCGTCGAGCTGCCCCGCGAAGCGGTGGAAGTCGCCCGAGAACTCGTCGTCGAGCTCCGGCAACGTCTCATCCGCTGCTTCCTTGTCGTCGAAACGGAGGACGTCCGAGAGGATGTTGGCCCGGCGGAGCGGAATGCCGCAGATCGTCTGCGGCGGGATGAAGGCGACGCAGATGAGCACTGCGATCAGTGCGGCGGCCGCCTGGAAACTGCGTCGGGTGTAATCCTGCGGGGCCATTCAGTCGCGGTTGTTGCCTCGTCCGAGAATCAGCATGGCGTAGTAGAGCACCGTGGCGATGGCGCTCAGCGCGGCGACGAGATAGGTGCGTGCCGCCCACGTCAGCGCTTCGCGCGCCTGCGCCAGTTCCGCGCCCTGCATCATGCGGCTCGATTCGAGCCATGCCAGCGCACGCTCCGAAGCGTTGTACTCGACCGGAAGCGTCACGATCGAGAAGAGCGCCGATACGGCGATCAGGCCCACGCCGATCCAGCAGACCCACGCATTGTCGGTCGTGGCGAGCAGGATCATGCCCGCGATGAGGACGAACGTCGCGGCGCGGGCCGAGAAGTTGACGATCGGAACCAGTTGCGAACGCAGTTCGAGCGGAGCGTATCCCCGCGCATGCTGCACGGCGTGGCCGCATTCGTGGGCCGCGACGGCCGCCGCCGCGACGCTGCGCGAGGCGTAGACCGAGTCGCTCAGATTGACGGTCATCGTCTGCGGATTGAAATGGTCGGTCAGGTGACCCGCCACATGGGTGACCTTCACGTTGCGGATACCGTTGTCGCGCAGCATCTTTTCGGCTACCTCGGCGCCCGTCAGCCCGCCCGGGAAGGGCACCCGGGCGTATTTGGCGAAGACCGACTGCAAACGGGCCTGTACGATCCAGCCCACGATGCCGATCACGATAATGAGAATCCACGAACCCATCGTTCCGGCCGACATGCCGTAGAAGAATCCGCTCGGGTGGCCGTAGTATCCGGCCTGGATAAGGTGTGCGAGTAACATTTTTTTCGGTTTTTAGGATTTGCGATGAACGTAGTACTGGCATGCCTGCTGCGAGGGCATCAGTACGATTTCATTAACGTTCATATGCGCCGGTAATTGTGCGATCCATGCGATCGCTTCGGCTATGTCGTCGCCCGTGAGGGGCTCGACGCCCCGATAGACGTTGTCGGCAGCCGTGCGGTCGCCGTGGAAGCGTACCACCGAGAATTCGGTCTCGACCATGCCGGGACGCACTTCGCTCACCTTGATGCCGTGCGAGAGCAGGTCGGCGCGCATCGACTGCGAAATGGCGTGCACGGCGTGCTTGGTGGCGCAGTAGACGGCGCCGTTCTCGTAGGGTTCGGTGCCGGCGATCGAGCCGATGTTGACGATGTGCCCGCCGCCCGCGGCGATCATCTTGCGTGCGACGATCTGCGAGACGTAGAGCAGCCCCTTGACGTTGGTGTCGATCATGGCGTTCCAGTCGGCCGTCGACCCGCGGTCGAGGTGCTCGAATCCGGCGGCCAGACCGGCGTTGTTGACCAGCAGGTCGATCCGCTCCAACCCGTCGAGCGCCGCATGGCCTGTCTCTTATACACATCTCCGAGCCCACGAGACCCTAAGACAT
>ERZ1026975.728-NODE-728-length-18976-cov-15.009989_pt1 | contig 18976 bp, 10 predicted proteins | sample MGYA00519561_ERZ1026975 | MGnify/ENA primary metagenome ERZ1026975 (study PRJEB26926, sample SAMN06164672) | human gut metagenome | biome: ENVO:00009003; feature: ENVO:2100002; material: ENVO:00002003 | host: Homo sapiens | place: USA | collected 2012 ... | reverse complement strand
CGAGATGTCTTAGGGTCTCGTGGGCTCGGAGATGTGTATAAGAGACAGATTATAATTTTTATGAGAATAATAGATACTTATTAAAATAGCACACGCATTCTTATAATTTCCGTGTACGCACACAAAACGAGTGAAAAATATTAGATATACAAATTCCCATGCTAAATAAAGCACATCATCAAATACATTAACAGTAATGTTTTCCATTATAATTTAATGTTAGTATTAGAAAATTGGTTTATTTTTATACTATATACGCCACAAATAAAAATAATATTGTTGACTGAACCTAATTTTTGTATTGAAAAAAATTAGTTCAACCAATAATTACAACATAATGAACAAAAAAGACACATTCATCAATGAAAACACGGAATTACATAAAAAAGCAGTGCTATGGACTTGTCCTCCATAACACTGCCACCTCTATTTATCATAACTGACAAACTCCTACAGCTACAAACCTCACTCCTCCTATTTTATCTCATCCCACTTCGGTGGATTCACCTGCATCAAATGACGGACAAAGAAATCATACCGCTTATGTTCGCCAAAATCTTCCCCCATTGTATGATGCGCTCCGGGAATCACGACCAATTCAAAATCTTTATTCGCCTTTATCAATGCATTGACCACCTGCATGGTAGAGGCAGGATCTACATTATCATCCAGTTCTCCCACCACTAACATCAAAGGACGACTCAACAGATGTGCATTTTCCACATTAGACCCTTCCTTATATTGATCTCCTACCGGATAGCCCAACCAAAGTTCATTCCACCAAATCTTATCCATACGGTTATCATGACAACCACAAGCCGAATAAGCCGCTTTATAGAAATCAGGATAAAGCAAAACTGCATTTGTAGATTCCTGACCACCGGCAGAACAACCGTAAATACCTACCCTGTCCACATCCATATAAGGATATTTCCGTGCAGCCGCCTTAATCCAAGCAATATGGTCCGGCAGACCGGCATCTTTCAAATTCTTATAACATACATTCTCAAAAGCACGCGAACGGAAAGAAGTTCCCATTCCATCGACCATTACGACGATAAAACCAAGTTCGGCCAAGGAAGTCATATTCCAGTCATAAGGACGGAAAGTCTTCGGAACATACTGGTCTCCGGGACCCTGATAAATGTATTCGATAACCGGATATTTCTTGTTCGGGTCAAAGTTGGTGGGGCGGGCAATCAATCCCCACATATCCGTCTTGCCGTCCCGCCCTTTGGCAACAAACACCTCCGGAGCTTTCCAGCCTTCGGCCTCCAAAAGAGTTATATCGGCTGTTTCCAACGGCATCACCACTTTGCCATCCCTGGCACTACGTAACACAGCGACGGGAACCTTGTCCACCATAGAATAAACATCTACCAAATACTTCATATCTCCCGAAAACCAGGCACGGTGCATCCCTTCTTCGGGAGTAAGACAGGTAAGACCTTTGCCATCAAAACCGATGCGGTAATAACGGATGAGATAGGGGTCTTCACCGGCTTCCATACCATTTGCCGAGAAATAGATCTGACGGTTATCCTCATCTACCCGAAGCACTTCGCGTACATACCACTCTCCTTTAGTAATTTGATAATCGGGCTGTGCGGTAATACGGTTGTACATATAAAGATGATTCCAATTGTCACGCTCACTCATCCATATCATCTGCTTGCCGTCTTTTAAGTCATGACGGAAATGACGGGTATAATTCACATATGTATCGCTGGTTTCTTCTACCAACGGGCGCACTTTTCCCGTTTCGGCAGAAAGTTCAAGTACTCTGTACACCTGATGTCCGCGCTGGTTATATTCAAAAGTCACGGCACGGCTGTCGGGATTCCATTCGGGACCATATACTTCATATTGCCGGTCGAACAATTCGGTAGAAGGAATAATGCTTCGTCCGCTTTCCACTTCATAGATGCAGGGCACTTTAAAAGGAAGTTCGTCTCCCGGCTTCGCATACTCCTGTTTGTGAAGCTTGGGCTGAAGCTGGTCAGCCGGAGAAGATTCCACATAATAAACATAGCGCTTTTCCACCGGACGGATCTTGCAGGAAGCCACCTTCTTACTGTCCGGTGACCAGCGGATGTAGGCTGAATAATAATTACCCAGTGTCCCGTCCAAGCTCAGTTGCTTTTCTTTTCCGGTAGCCACCTCCTTTACATAGATATTCTGATTTTTAATAAATGCGATCCATTTACCATCAGGAGACGGAACCGGTGATGCCGTCTTCTCATCATCCACCTCCATCCAATGCTTTTGCCTGATAAGGAGGGGAACCGCACCTTCATTGACCAGCTGATTTTTCCGGGACGCATACATCCAACGTTGATTATTAAACACAAAGCGCAGCGTATCCAATCCCTTACTGACCGACAAATGCCCCAATGCAAGAGCTTCCGGCTTGACCTCTTTTCCGGATGCAGCACCCAACGCCTTTGCCAAACGATGAGAATCAAACAATTCTTTTCTAGCTTTCTTATCCGCATCTACAGATACATACAGGCGGCCGTCCGGCGTATTCCGCACATACCAGAATTGATGCGTACCCTCTATCCATTGCGGATTGACATTGGAATAGAAAACTTTATCCGCACTGAACTTCTCTTTCAATGCATAAGCACGCCGATAATCATCAGCCGTACCTTGAGCGACAGCCATGCCCCCACTAAGGAACATGGCTACCAGCCAACCTAACTTACCAACCTTCATTTTGAATTATTCTATTTCACTTCCCATTCAAACAAACCCGATGAATTATCGGCCGGCTGAACAATCTCCAGTTTTACCGCTTTTGTCTTTACCGGGTCAAAATTGACTGTATTCCCCGTACCTTTTTCCACTCCATACTTATCCGCTCCACTCACCGGTTGCCACTGGCCTTGTGCATCTTTATAGTACATCTTCCAACTTTGCGGTATGCGGCATCCTCCCCAAGGAGCATCATCATACCAATATACGGTAGCACTGGAAACAGTCGCTTCGGACGGGAACTCGTAGGATATCCATTCAGTAGTTCCCTGTTTGGGCCACCAATGGTAATAGGGTACGGAACGGTCATTCTCATCTTTCGGCACCAGACGGTCATTAATGGCGGAGATGGATTTCACCTTATGCGAAGCATCCACTTTGCTTTCCGATGCCAGCGTAGCAGGCATAGTCGGACGGGAAGCACTTAATTCCTGAGGCAACCACACTGCCATAGCACCTGCACCGCGGTGTGCCCAAGCATAGTAAGGGATCAACGTCAGCTTTACATCAGTAGCCGTCAGACGACCTCTGTCGTCATAGCCCAGAATCTGCGCATCCGTCTTCAACTGGTTAATGCCATAGAGCAAATCCGGTTTTTCAACCACCTCGAATTGAGGAGTGCGGTTCATAAACACGCTCAGCACATCAAAATCATTATCCGGCCATTCCGCACAATAAACGATCGGGCCACGCTCCACGGCTATACGTCCACGATCTGCCTCCACTTTATTATTGGCTTTCACCGTACGAGGCTCCATATCGAAATGAACGGCTACTTTATCTCCTTTTTTCCAACGGCGGTCTATGCAGAAATAACCGTCCTTCAGTTCACTCTGTACCGGTTCTCCATTTACTTTCACTGTATAGCTCAAACGCTTTCCATCCGAATAAGTGTACAGGTCACTGGGAACTACCTGATTACGCACCCATCCCGGAATACGGATTTTCATTGTAAACTGTCCGGCATTGTTCTTGTTGACACCGATAGTGACATCACCGTTCCAAGGATAATGAGTAGCCTGCTCCAAAGAAACAGCCTTGCCCTCTACCTTCAAGTTCGAAGTATTGGACATGAACAGATTAACATACACGTCCTTACCTTTCACCGCATACACATATCCCGGCAAGGAAGGAATGAAACGACAGATATTGGACGGACAACAGGCACAGCCGAACCAAGGCTGGCGCTGGTGCTGCCCGATGCTTTCCAACGGATTAGGATAGAAGAACCCGCCACCATCCAGGGACACGCCCGAAATAAGACCATTATATAAAGTACGTTCCAGCACATCATAATATTTTGCCTCACCATGAAGCAGGAACAAGCGGTAGTTGACATACACATTACCGATAGCCGCGCAAGTCTCGCAATAAGCTGACATATTGGGCAGTTCATAGTTCTTGCCAAAAGCCTCCCCATTGCTGGTGGCGCCGATGCCGCCGGTAATATAATATTTCTTGCCCACAATGTTGTCCCAAATACGGTCTATGGCATGGATATAAGCCGTATCCCCTGTCAGTGCGGCCACATCTGCCATGCCTGCATACATATAAGCGGCACGGACAGCATGTCCCACGGCCTCATCCTGCTCCACTACCGGCTTGTGCGCCTGACTGTATTCATCCGTACGGGTAGTATGTCCGCGCTGGTCCAAAAAGAATTTGGCTTGATCCAAATATTTCTGTTGCCCTGTTACCAAGCACAGTTTGGCAAGGGCCATTTCGGCAATCTGATGTCCCGGCACACGGATTTGTTGCCCTTCGCCCGTACCTATCTCCCGGCATACACAGTCGGCATAACGGATAGCGATATCAAGGAAATTACGTTTTCCGGTAGCCTGGTAATGCGCAATAGCACCTTCTACCATGTGTCCCAAATTATAAAACTCATGACTCAGTTCCTCCACCTTCTCCCACCGTTTGCTTCCTGCCCACTCATGCGGATGTTTGGGATTCATGGTACGCGAAGTATAGAGATAACCATCCGGTTCCTGTGCCGCAGCGACAATAACCAGCACACTATCAATATACTTAGCCAGTTTTTTGTCCGGATAGGTCTGTAACAGATAACTGGCACCTTCTATCGTTTTGTACACATCAGTATCGTCAAAAGCCAGACCGCCTACTTTAATGGTATCACTGGGATGGGCGGCATTGACAAAGTTAGTATAACGTCCTGTTTCCTCACATTTACTGAACGCCAGAGGAATCGTTACTTCACGGCTGGCATTCAGCCGTTGCCCCCAGAATGAATCGGTTACTTTCACCGAAGTGAAAGGTACGGGGTCGATAGGATAGCCGTGCGACTGATTTTTTACTTGCGCTGTTCCGCCTGCTACGGTAGCAGTCAACAGAGCAGTGACTAAAAGTTTCTTCATGGTTCTATCATTTAATTGTTTATCATAGTTTTTGCAAAAATACATATTCCGGTCATAGGAAAAGGGTGAATCACTCTTTCAATGGTAGATATTCATCCCATAATTTCAATGAGTGCAGATAACCGGTAAAGGGCCAGTCTCCTTCGGCATTGCGTCCCAATGTGATGAATTGTGACGGTTTCACCAGCAACTGGATATCTTTCTCACTGACTAATTTTCCATTGATATAAACCTGTTCCATCCGCCCATCAAAGCAGATATAGATGTGCTGCCACTTTCCTGCCAATTCCTTCATGTCCTTATATCCTGCATCTTCATACCAGCCATAGTGATTGATTACTCCACAACGAGGCTCCGTGCCGTTGACCAACATGATTTTCTCCAATTCATCATGCGAGGTAGTAAAATCGGCCACACATTCATTTTCACTAATGGAATCATTCAGTACCCACGCCTCCAAGGTATAAGGAGCATTATCCTGCAAAGTGGCAGGAAGCATAAAACTGGAAGTATAGACCTGAGTACCCTCAAAATGAAATGCCTTTTTCCCTTTCACTTCTTTCACAACGAGAGGTAATTTCCGGGCTTCAAAATACCCTTTTACTCCTCGGTTTTCCAGATAAGGAACCGTATCGTTCACTACAAAATCATCGGCAGAAAGACTGACCACCAGCCCATGTTTCTGCTGATCAGCTACAGGCAGACGCACGATATCCGTTTCCGCATCGTATGCCTTTTCCGCCGCTTCCTGTTTCCAATTGTAGTAACGGAAATTGGTAATGACCAAAGGTTCGGTGGAACTATGCAGCGTAATCGCTCCTGATGAAAGACACGACCCCGCTTCATAACTCTGCCATTTACCTGACCTGTAAACCAACCCACTAACGGTATGCTCTTTGGACGAGGAGAGTAACGGATGACTATACTCCAATGTAGTTCCCGGTTCCAGTACCAACGCATCACGCCCACCGATGCGCTGTATGCGTGCCGAACCTTCCTTCAAAGTAAAAGCCCCTCCCAGCATCCCTTCATTGTTCTGCCATTCACGACCATTCCAATCGGCGGCGGTAAGTCCCAGCCATTGTTGCGGAGCCGATGCTTCCACACCCTCAAAGATTTTCAAGTTCCAGACCGCCCCGCCAAATCCGTTCTTCTGTCCTCCGGTAAAGGTAAGGCGGACATAACGAGCCTTCACCTTGCCAAAATCGACCATCGGGCTGCCTGCCAGACGATTATTCCGCTTATCAGCGAAAACAGACCAATGCTTGCCATCGACAGAAGTTTCAATTAAATATTGATAAAATTGTGTGCCATACTCAAATTGAGTCCAGATAGTTTGTATCTGCCGGGCAACACCCAAATCCATTTCTATCCACTCCTGTCCCATTCCACGAGGACGCCATAAAGTTCCGTTATTATCATCTACAGCATATTCGGGACGGAAATCGGCATCATAAAAAGAAGAAGCCCTCACCTTAGCACCCAATGCCAGATTTTTTGATTTCACTACAGAAGATGCCAATGCACCTATTCCGTCATGAGTGGGAATAAGGGGTTTAATACTTCCATCTTCGGCAAACTCCATACGGTCCACACAAAGCTGACGATGAAATCCGCGGTTGGAATGCGGATTATCATGACGGTGATAGACCATATAATATTCATTGCCTTCTTTCAAAACGCTATGATGTCCCGGCCCATGAATTGTTCCGTCGGTATTGGTTTCAAGAATACATCCCCGATAGGTGTACGGCCCCATAGGCTTGTCCGAAGTGGCATACTGCACCCGATAGGTGTGGTCGTGACAGGAACCCGAAGAATACATAAAATAATAGATCCCCTTTCGTTTCATCACAAAGGGCGCTTCAAAAAAATCCGTGGCTTCCGTATTTGGAATCAGACGCGTTTCAGTAAAACTCTTCATATCGGAAGCCAGTTTTCCGGCTCCGCAACCGAAACCTTTATAAATCCCCCAAGTCCCCCAATACAAATATACAGAACCATCATCATCCACAAAGGTCTGCCCGTCCAATGTAATGGCATTCGTCACAAAACGGTCGGGTACAAGAACAGCCTCACTTTCACCCAATATATTTTTCCAAGGGCCGCGCGGCGTTTCACTGACCCCGCAATGAATCATACAGGGCTGACAATAAAAATAATAATAATTCCCATCCGTATGTTTCATCACATCGGGAGCCCATATCCAATGACTGTCCGGCCAGTTCATGGGCATCAGCGTCCAGTTCACAAAATCCTTGCTGGTCCACACCTGTGCAGGACCGAAACCGGCCCCACTGCCATCCGTAGTGGCATACATATAATACGTATCGCCAAACTTCTTCACCGTGGGATCGGCAAAATATCCGGGAATAATGGGATTCCCCGTACCCGAAGCATTAAAAGGCTTCTGAGCAAAGCCTGTAGCAGCTCCCAACAATAAGGAAGCAACAACCAATCGTATCTTATTCATCTCTATATAGCAAAATTCTATTTGTCCCTGCGACGCTTATTCATGCACCACATTATGAATGGGAATTTCTATCTCATAAAAATATTCCTGCAACAACCGATACATATCCGGATCATACGTCTTCAGTTTCGTGCGGCGGTTCACCCAGTTATGAACTCCGTTTGCAGGTTCGGCATAGCGGTTACAGTTAAAGAAAGACTGTACGCACTCGGCAAAGTATTCCTCTTTATTGCTCACTGCATACGTCTTTTCCCACAGCCCTTTCCGGATTGCATTCTGACGAAGTGCCTCCAAACGCTCATTAAAGTCTGGCTCCACTCCCACTATACCTACCGTATGAATAAGGTGAGCGAACTCATGAATCAGGATATTCTCACCTACATATTTATCCTGCGGCAATGCCAGCAGATTCTCTTCTCCGCAACTGGATGAAAATTCATCTTCCGGTGCTCCGCCAAAACCACGGGCACGCCAGTTCCAATATTTAATGCTGTCCTCACAATTGCAGATATGGGCAAACTCCGGCAAATCGCAAGTTTCCTCATCTTTACCGATTATCATGACGTGGCAGCCTTTCTTCACCATGTGCGCCTTCACATCCGGACGTTTTGCCAACATCAAACTGATGATATCACAGGCTTTCAATAAGGCCTCATCGCTCACCTTTCCGGAAGAGGTGACATACAGACCTTCTGTTTCTATGTATTTCTGATAGAAAGAAGGAATATTTTTCCCTTCAGGGATACCGGTAACCTGTCCGTGAACAGGGCAAAGCTCCAACTTCATGGCAAATCCGCCGCCCGATGCCAGATGCAAAGTCAACCGGCTGTCCTTATCAATCCGGATTGTTTCTTTCCGATAATCCTCGGCCTGCTTATTGGCATTCACACCGTCTTTAAACAAAACAGCCGTATAAGACATTCCTTCGGGAAGGAAAGAGAAATCGAGCTGCACATCACGTTCATCCCAATTGGTCATACCGCCGATATACCAGTTCACATCCTTCTTACGCACCGTTACAATATATTTTCCCAACTCGCCCGAAGCAATAAAAGTAGAATCCACCTCCACAGGCAGAGAAGCTATGAAATCCACACATTCCTGCTCATTCAGATAGTTGGTAGGCGCATCACACAACATGGTAAAAGGAGAATCGTGTACAATATAGGCAGCCAGCTGATGACACCGGGTTCCCATGCTGGCCGGTGTGTAATACATGGCGCGCCAATCTGCCTTCGTGGCATTGCGCATAGCTCCCGGCGTATAATCCACCGGTCCCGCCATCATACGGATATAGGGGAAAGTAACATCATAAAGAGGCATATTATTCTTGATATCCGTCCATTTCACCTCTTCCATGCCGAACACGCTTTCAAAATTGATAATATGGGGGTAGGTACGGTTGATACCTGTCGGTTTGTAAATGCCGTGCAGATCAAGGGTTAATTTATACCGGGCCGTCATCTCAGCGATGCGATACACCATTTCGACGGCAGTCTGATCATCACGATCCAGGAAATCCACCTTAAAACCTTTGATTCCCATATCCGCATATTTCTTACAAGCTGCTTCCAATTGGCTGTCGAGTACATTAAACACCGTCCAAAGCACTATTTCCACCCCTTTGGATTTGCCGTATGCTATCAGCTCCGTCAAATCAAGTTCGGGAATAACGGTCAGCATATCCCCACTCTTCGGATCATACCATCCTTCATCCAACACAATAAACTCCAATCCGTTCCGGCTGGCGAAATCGATATAATATTTATACGTATCCATGTTGATACCGGCTTTAAACGGCACTCCTTTCAGATTCCAGTCATTCCACCAATCCCATGCCACTTTGCCTGTCTTTATCCATGAGGTATCACCGATACGGTTGGGAGAAGCCAGGGCATAGACCAGGTTGTTGACCGGCATATCCGTATCCTTCTCCGTAATGGCCAACACACGCCACGGATAGGAACGGGAGCCACGGCTACGGGATATAAAATCGGTAGTTTCAGTTACATATTCCTGCTTCCGCCAAGGATAAAAGTCTGTTTTAGCCGGATAAGGAGCAAAGACACCTTTCAATCCATACTTTCCCTGCTGTGACTGCACAAACATGCCCGGATAAGCTTCGAGGTCGGACTCCAACAGGGTCAGTTTTACGCTGCCGCAATCCACGGTAACCGGAAGAAAAGCCAGTTTAGGCTGTGCTTTTGACAGAGGAGTGATGTCATATACATTCTGATAAGCCATCGCCATCGGTTTTTTATCATTGGTGGTATAAGGAAGATAAGCCGTATAATCTTCCTTAAAATTAAACTCGGCCTGTTCCTCCTTTATAATGATATCCGAAGATTGTGTGGTATAGAATCGATAGGCGACTCCCTCATTGTATGCACGGAAGATGATTCCGAACCCACCTTTCAGCTTCAAGTCGAGTTCGTTGCCTGTTGCAACGAACTCCTTGAAACGGTAAAAAGGTGATTCTATGTTATCCTTTATCTTTCTCCTTCTTTCCCCTGTGATACGGGGAGTTTTACCTACTATAGTTCCGTTTTCCAGAACCAAACCTATATTAGAGTGTGAGAGAATTGTATCATTTCCATGCATCACTTGGTAGGCCAGTTCGTTTCCGACGCTGATTTCCACTTTCAATGTTCCATCGGGTGAAGAGAGTACATATTTCTTTTCCTTGGCTGCAAGTGAAGCATTTCCAATCAATAAAAGCAAAGATAAAATTGCAAAACAGAGTTTCTTGTTGTTTTTCATAATCTATCGGTTGTATACGTTGTCCACTTGCAAAGTAAAATAAAAAAATTACAAGAAAGGGAAGATATAATATAATGTAATGGCAGAATCGTCCAATAAATCTCATTTTATGGATTTGACAGTTAGGCGGTTGTACTATTCTTCCATTCGTTTAGACTATTTTTTTATCCTCTTGGAGGTGTACGATGTAAACAGCTATTAAAATTGCATATTCAACACAATAGTCGCTTTATACTGTACACCATTTCTAGTATATATCAGCGTAGGTTTCAACACATATTTCTGTCCGGCAACACTTACTCCTTTTCGGTGTCCGTATGTCATGGCCAACCCGCTGAATTCTATATAGACCGGTGCCGTATCACCCCAGTTGCCTATGTTGCCATTGGCTTCGCACCAAAATCCATTATTGGCAGTAGAGGTGTAAGCAAAAGTGCCGTCAGCCTGGCCGAGTGCGATAACCACTTTGTCCTCGGCAGTTTCTGTACCTACACTGGCCAGTTTGCCTTCCAACACGGCAGGCTTCATGACAAACGCCTGTGCCAAATCTTTATTTGTTTTCAGGTCCACCGTTCCTTGTGGATAATCCTCGGAACCGGCATTGCACTTCACATCGAATGTCAATGTAATATCTTTAGGCATAGCCGTCTCGTCAATAGAGAAATTGCCAAGCAAGTCCGTTCCTTCAAACTTTACTTTGTAAGGCCATTGCTCATCGTCAGTCTCATCATCATTCCATGGATGTGACTTATACTGAACGGGAGCGCCCATTACCACTAGGCATAATTTTTCTGTTCCGATCGGTATCGTATAAGAAACCACCCCTGCATTTTCCTTATTCATAGATGCGTATTGTGGAGCTCCATTTACAATAGCCACAAATCCATATCGCCATCCGGCTGCCGTATTGCCACCATTATTGTTGTAAGCGGTAGCCGTACCTGCCACATTGCCGTCGGCATCCAATGTCGTTCCCGGATCCTCTTCTGCCAAAGCACATCCCACAGCCAGTCCGGCAAAATTCGCCTTGACCGTTGTTCCGGCTTCGGGAACGTTCAATGGAATGATATTGAATCCGGTAGTGCCCGGACAGCTGGCATAGCCTACCTGATAATATCCTCCGGCTGCATCATACATTTTCGTTGTATAATTGCAAGCGGTCTCTGTGACATAATTCCGCACCACGTCCATATCATAAGTCACCATACGGGTAGCGTAGCCATAAAGTTCCGTATAAAGTGTTTGCAAGTCATTGTTACAGTACAGACGCTGATAAGTCATGAGCGGATCTTCCGGATAGCGCGACTGTGTCCAGACATTCCCTACCACATCGACTCCATGTTTTTGCGCCCAGTAATATTGCAACCAATAACTGGCATAACGCATCCATTCATGATTGAAATGGCGATGGTAATTGGCTTTCCACACATCTACATGGTAACCGAACAGCTCCGCCGGATAATCTTGGAACGACTGCCATTGCGCACATTGTTCCCAAAAGCCATTTCCACCTTCACCACTCGACCCATAACCGTATCTGAATCCTACTTGCGAAAAGTCCGCCTCTCCGTTCAACATCTTGTCACAACTTACCTGATACTGGAAACTATGTCCTATTTCGTGCGCAATGGTAGAACCTACCGGTTGGCAGGTGCTGGGATTTACCCACAATGCACCGATTGTATTGTCGTAACCGGAACCTGTAGCAAGCCACTCAGTCTGATACAGCAAGTAAATCTCCATCTTATATTTATCCAGAAAAGACTTGTTTTGCCCAGTGTCAGCAAACTTCAAGGTTTCGATATTTGTCCGGTAGAATTGTTCGGCCTTTGCCAATAAATCATCAATGTCTACACGCAATACCTCCGGCACTGACTCTGCTCCCGGATCGTTGCCGAACCCCGGTTCCCAAAACACGAAGAAATGCTCGCTTTGCTTCATGCGCCACCATGACCAGCGCGCATCACTGCGAAGCATATTCATATTACTAAACTCAATAGGTTTGTAATATTTATCAAAATCTTTGATATCAGCCGAATTCAAGGTTAACACAGCATTGGGATTAGCTTCCTGGCGGATATGGACGGTTACTTCGGATTCTCCGCATACTATGACAAGAGTTGCTTCCCGATAGTTTTCGCTATCATTCTTCTGCAACAACATGGGCAATGAAATTTCGCCTGCCTCACCTTCATATCGGGGCAGTTTAATCCAAGTGCAACTGGAATCGGTGGCACGGCTGGTTACATCTTCTACAGTGGCTGTCCAAGGACCGGTAGCGGAGAACTTTACAGAAGCTTCTGTCTCATCCCAAAATAGTGTTTTGCTTTGCTGACTGCTGTCTAGGGTGAGCTGGAGGATAATACTTTCATCCTCGCTGTCACTGCAACTGCTGAAGGCAATAAAGAAACAGCAAACAATGGATAAAGCAAATAGTAATTCTTTGCACAATAATTTCTTCATAATTATAGCTTTTATTGGAGTCCCATTTAAATGCCTGCGGTAAAGTCAATATTTACCCCATTACCACTAACACATATATAAAGTTTTTGATGGTCATTCGTTTCAGCTAAAACATTTATAAAGCTAAAACATCCTAATAAAGTCACTAAAAGACTTCTTAATAATAATATTTTCACACATTTGTTTTTCTGAATTTACTAAATAAAAAAGAGAAACCAATATCCATTATAGATACTGATTTCCCTCGATAAAATATTATTCCAACGTTGCTTTAACAATAAACTCTACGAATTTACTATTATCCTCCTTAAGCGCATATACAAAATTCACATTAAAAACAGAACCGGAAGTTGAAGCTGGATTTCGACCTATATTAACCATATCACCATTCTCTTGTGTTTCAACAAACAAAACACTACCAGTCGAACCATCATCACTCCAATTCGTTACTTTTAAATTAGAAGTCAGCCAATAACCTATTCCACTACCACCAGCAGTATAATCACTAGTAGTATTCCATTCACCAGATTCACTATCGACCATATACAGAGCAATCGGGCCTCCCGGTTCTTTGCAAGCGGTAATGAATTCAGATAAAGTCAGCCCCAAACAACTTTCTATCACCTCCTGATAATCTGCAAATTCAATAGAAAATGCAGAATAGTCACCTGCTGGAATGGTATTGGCAACAACAATACGTCCCGGATCAGTAACGGTCACATCAAAAGCAAAACGTACATAATCATCAAAATTTGCACCATTGTTTATAGCAAATCCAACGTTAATGGAGATAGCTGTACCTACAGAAGCGGTTTCGAGCACATTAAGAACCAGCTCCTTCTTTGTTGCATCCAACTCAATACTAGCTATACCAGAAGCTGCATCACAAACACCGCCTGCCGTATTATAGTACCAACCGTTGGTACCCTTGGTAGGAGCTGTTCTATTCCAACAGTTTTTCGATATATTGATAGGATAAAACACCACACTCCCATTAGACAATGCAGCCAACGTCTCATCTACCGTCATCCCCAAATACGTATGAAACTTTTCTGCATAATCAGTCAGTTTAACCGTCTTCGCTTCCAAACGGCTGATGGGAAACTCTGCTTTGGTAGAAACCACAGCATCCGCATTCGTCTTCAGATAGGGATTTTCATTCTCCCCGTACACATGCTTGCTGGTAGCATCCTCCGGATCCGTACTGCATGCAGCCAGTGACAGAGTGAAACAAGCAATTAAAGCATATATAAAATTCTTTTTCATCGTACTTTTCTTTTTTTAATTAATGAATTCATTATTCGGCACCACCATATCCCGGATTCTGCTTCAACTTAATGTTGCCATCCAATGCAGACTTAGGTAACGGAAAAATATCACAATGCCTGTCTGTCTTATCCGTCTTCGCATCTTTGCAAAACCATGACTTGCCATTATATACATTCTGATTGGTTCCGTTTATACGGAAACGGATCAAGTCCTGACGACGGTGATGCTCTGCCACAAACTCCCAGGCCAGTTCGTCCAACAAACCACCCAGTTCAATATCATCGCCCCCTTCTTCTGTGATAATCCAGTTATCGGCTTCTCCCATGATTCCCTGATTCTCCCGATGTCCGTAGTTATAACGGCTGCCACCCTTCAATTGAGCTACAGTAACCGTTGCTTTACCGGGATCGGACTTGAAGGCACGTTGGCGTACAGCTGTTACCAAATCGGCCGCCACTTGCTCGCTTTCTCCATTGTAACCACCTAAACGAAGCAAGCACTCCGCTTTAATAAAATAAGCATCAGCCAAACGGAAGAAAGGCACATCATCATAAGAAGTTCCATAGTCGCCTGAAAGTATTTCATATTTCACCAAGCGTTCACTTTCAAAGGGATAGCAACCGGGGTTGTCTATACTGTGTAATTCCCGAGTATATACCAACGGTTCACTGTCCACATAAATGGGAGCACCGGCATAGTCATATTGCTGTCCTGATATCCAACAGTCTTTATAGCGACTGTCTTTTTCATCGTATGTTTCCAGAAATTGAGGAAGAACAGCCGCTCCACCGGTAGCCCATCCGTTAAACTGCCACGTTGCACGTCCGGCTACATGCATCCACATATTTGCCATATAGTTACCTCCGGCGTATTTAAACTCAAACGGAATACCAAAGATAATTTCAGGCGAACCGGAAATATCTTCTCTAAAATTATCCGAATAATTCGGAGCCAAAGAGAACTTGCCACTGTTAATCACTTCATTTACCTCATCAATAGCCTTTCCGTAATAAGAATTATCAGAGTAATCATTGAACCATGCATTGTGGTTCAAATACATTTTTGCCAGAAGCATATTGATGGCATAGTCGTTCAGCTTACCCATTTCTACTTTTGTTCCACATTTCCCCTTTACATCCGTCAACTCACTGATCAGGAAATCCCACATCTGTTGGGGAGTTGCCTGTTCGGGCAACCATCCGTCTTCATGTTCATATTGCGTATCCAATGGGATGTTGCGGAACAAATCGAATAAAATATAATAATAAAGAGCGCGATAAGCCCTTAATTGCGAAGAAGTGGTTATATCAGCAGCAATGACTTCATCTGCCAACAGTTTGTTACAGGCATTGATACCGGCATAGTTACGATTCCATGTATCATTGAAATGGGCTATCTGTGAATGGAACTGATGTTTGTGCATAGACACGTACAAATCTCCCCAGCCGATACTGATCCGATAAGGAATACACCATGAATCGGACGACTGGTCCATCATATCAGCATAACTATACCATCCCCAATACACATCACGAAGACTGCTGTATACCGGAGCAAACATGGCCGCCCGGTCTTTTTCTGTAAACTCATACTTCTCGGAAGCAATCGTATCATAAATCGTTTCGCTCAAATCTGTACAACTGCCCAAAGACAAGGTACAAGCTCCTATCGCTGAAGCCCAAAGTGCTTTATTGAATATTGTTTTCATGTTAGTTCTTCATTTAAAAGTTAGAAAGATACATTCAGACCGAAAGTGAATGAACGGGTAGAAGGATATTTATCGCGCCAGTCAATACCCAAAGACCAAATATCACCATTTGACATTTCAGGATCCAATCCATCATATCCGGTAATGCAGAATAAATTATCGGCAGAAACATAAGCCCGGATATTTTTCACAAACTTACTGCTTTTCAATGGAATGTTATAGCCCAACGTAATGTTAGTCATTTTCAAAAAATCACCATCCTCCAAATAATAGCTTACAAAAGTCTGTTTTTGGGCTGTTGATAAGGTATATTGTCCACCATAAGGAGCCTTTTGCACAGATTTCAAGCGATTATAAGCGATCGAGTTGTTCTCATAATAAGCACGAGGCTCGTTCAGAATCTTAAAACCAAACTGGCCTGTCATCTGGAAAGATAAATCAAAATTTTTATATCTGAACGAGTTGTTCCATCCCAAATACAATTTAGGAAGAGCATTCCCTAAATATTGACGGTAGTCATCATTAGACAGCATATTGTCTGTAAACTCTTCAATCTCACCAGTCTTCGTATTCTCAACCATCCAAAGTCCGTTTTCTGAAACACCAACGGACTTCATGCCATAAAATTGTCCCATAGATCTCCCCACTTCCATCCGCTGGGTAGAAAGATTGATAGGTTCACCCAAATAAGCATGATCTATCTGATTTGAAGTCTCATACAAGTCATTTGAAAGACTCAATAATTTGTTCGCATTATGAGAGGCGGTAACTGTGGTTTTCCATTCAAAATCCTTTGTCCGTACAGGAATGGCATTGACAGCAATTTCAATACCTTGGTTACGCATCTTGCCGGCATTAGCCAAAGTCTTGTTATACAAATTGGGAGGAGTCGGTACCGTAAAATCATATAGCATATCCGAAGTCTTCTTCTGATATACATCAATAGAACCACTCAGACGTTCATCCAATACAGCCCAGTCCAGACCAATATTAAATTCCTTGGAAGTTTCCCATTTCAAATCAGGATTAGGATTGGATTTTACGCTTAACCCCTGATGCCAGACGCCATTATCATAGAAATAAGGAGAACCATACTCATACCGGGTTAATGAATTATAAGAGTCACCTACAATGACACCTGTCACACCATAACCGGCACGTAACTTTAAGTTATTCAGCCACGTAAGGCCTTCCATGAATTTTTCGTTACTGATAGTCCATCCCAAAGAAACAGAAGGGAAAGTAGCCCATTTATTGTTCTCACCAAATTTGGAAGAGCCTTCACGGCGTACACTCAGCAGAACATTATATTTATTATCGTAACCATAGCTCACACGTCCGAAGAAACCAATCAAGGTATTGTCATTCTTGTAACTGCTCATGCCGGCTTTTCCATCTTTCAAAGCTGTACCTAATCCCAAGTTATTCCAAAGATAAAAATCTGTTGGATAATCATAGTTATTAGCTCCAAAACCTTCATTTACATTATACTGGTAATTATAGCCCACCAATGCATCAAAACGATGTTTATTCCAAGTATGATTATATTTAGAAGTAACTTCCAGATTATCTGTGGTATATTCATTCTGAGAATGATAAGCATATCCTGTGTGATTCTCGCTCTTCTGTGAAAAATATTCGGAAGTATAATATCCACGATTATGATCACTAGTAACCCTACGGCTTAACATGAGGTTGGTCTGCCAGTTTTTAATCGGTTCAAAGGTGATATTCCCCGTCATCCGGGTATTCTCACTATTGTATTTACCATCCTGTTCACGGATGATACCTACTGGATTATAATAATAATTTACGGCAAAATTCTCGTAAAAAGTTCCATCCTCATTCCAGATGGGTTCAGTAGGGTTACGCATAATAGCCTGTCGGTAAATACCCAGACCTGCCGCATCAATCGGACCATTCTTATGGAATGTCTTTACCATATTGAAATTCACTTTCAACATATCATTTAACATCCAGTGAGAAACATCAAACCTCATTCTCATCTCTTCATTATAGGTCTCAAGCAACACACCTTCCTCTTTGCGATACGTAAAATCCGCAGAATAAGTGGTATTTTTTGATCCTCCGGAAATATTAAAATTATGGTTATGAGTAAATGCAGTACGGGATACCGCATCCAACCAATCCGTATCATACCCTTTATCAGCATAGTTTGTCAATCCCTGACGGATTTCCTCTGCTCCATAGAAATCAAGCGTCTTGCCAAACTTGGAAAGAGACATATACCCGGAATAATTGGCAGCCGTACGCGACTCGCGCTGGCCGTTTTTTGTAGTAATCAAAATAACGCCATTAGCACCTCGTGTACCATAAATAGCTGCCGCAGAAGCATCCTTCAACACATCAATAGAAGCTATGTTTTCGGGGGAAACCGTTCCTAAACCACCTTCTATTCCGTCCACCAATACCAATGGAGTAGAGCCTCCCTGCAATGAAATCACACCACGCAAACGAATTGTAGATTCCGCATTCGGATCACCGGAGCCTTTCGCAATGGTCAATCCTGCCACTTTACCTTTAATCAGTTCAGCTGCATCTCCAATCTTACCTGCTGTAAAGTCTTCGGCCTTCACAGAAGCCACCGCACTGGTTACATCTCCCTTGCGCTGCGTACCATAACCGATTACAACCACTTCATCCATCAGTTCGGAATCGTCTTGCAGGGTAATATCTTTCTTACCACCATTTCCGGCTGGAATTTCCTGGGTCTTATAGCCAATATAAGATATTGTCAAAACGGACTGGGCACTTTTTACCTTCAGCGTATATTTACCGTCAAAATCGGTAATGGTACCGTTGGTCGTTCCTTTTTCCATGATATTGGCACCAATGATAGGTTCCCCTTTCTTGTCTTTCACCACACCGCTTACTGTTACAGTTTGCTGTGTAATTTCCATTTTCATAGACTCTGCTGTTCCCGGCAGTGCAAATACAGGGCTCATCCCTGCACCCGCAGTAAGGAAAAGACAGGTTGCGGCCTTTAGCAATGCTTTGCTGAACAAGACCCGATTGTCATGTGTTTTCATCATACAGTTTTATTTATAAGGTTTATATGTTCATTCAGTTCACTTTCCATTCAATCACCCCTCCCGAAGCTCCTTTCTGCAATTGTGCTGCAATTTTAAGCCCCTTTGTTTTGACAGG
>ERZ1026975.724-NODE-724-length-19107-cov-5.394132_pt1 | contig 19107 bp, 14 predicted proteins | sample MGYA00519561_ERZ1026975 | MGnify/ENA primary metagenome ERZ1026975 (study PRJEB26926, sample SAMN06164672) | human gut metagenome | biome: ENVO:00009003; feature: ENVO:2100002; material: ENVO:00002003 | host: Homo sapiens | place: USA | collected 2012 ... | reverse complement strand
GCGTCCAGCTCCGCCAGCGGGTGCCCCGCCGGCAGCACGGCCAGCAGCCGGTCGCTGCACACGGGCACGATCTCGCCCGGCAGCTCGCTCGGCAGCGAGATGAAGCCCATATCCACCGTGCCGCTGCGCACATAGGCGTCCACCTCGGCGTAGGCCCCGTCGAACAGGCGGAAGCGCGCCTCCGGGTGCTGCACCTGGAACTGCTTGATCATCGGCGGCAGCCAGTTGACCGCCACGCTCTTGAATGTTGCGATGCGGATCGTGCCGCCCGCGCGCTCGCGCACCTCCTGAATGCGGCCGCGCAGATGCGCATCCGCCGCGCACACCTGCTGCACGGCCGGCAGCAGCGCCTTGCCCGCCGGGGTCAGATGCACGCCGCCGCGGTTGCGCACCAGCAGCGGAAAGCCGCAGTCGCGCTCGAGCCCCGCCAGCAGCTGCGTCAGCGCCGACTGGGACACACCCAGCGCCTGCGCCGCGGCCGACACGCTTGCGCACTCCACCGTTTTTAAAAACGCCTCATATTGCCGCAGTGTCACACGTACCCGCTCCTTGTCCGAACTTTTTTGGCTAAAATAAGATTATCTTATATTATACGCGCAGCTTCCAAAAAGTCAAGCGCAGAAATTTTCCCTGATATCGCAGAAAAAACGCCGCATTTCGCCCGAAAAAGCCAAAGAAATTATTGACACGGCGGGGAAAGTGGCGTATCATACACCCATATTGTTTTTCGGGAAACGATATAAGGTTTCCTAATGAAAGGGGTCAAACATTATGGGCACTGCTTCGAGCGGTGAATGGATCGCCATTCTGCTGTATTTTGCGCTGGTCATCGGCGTCGGTGTGTATTTCTTCATCCGTGACCGCCATGTGGAGGGCGAAAAAGAGTATTTCCTCGGTGGCCGCAGCATGGGCGGCTGGGTCGCGGCGCTGTCTGCCGGCGCGTCGGACATGAGCGCGTGGGTGCTCATGGGCCTGCCCGGCTCGATCTATCTGTACGGCATCGGAAAGGTATGGATCGCCGTCGGTCTGGTCATCGGCACGATCTGCGCGTGGGTGTTTGTCGCGCCGCGTCTGCGCCGGTATTCCATCCGCGCGAACGATTCGATCACGATCCCGCAGTTTCTCACCAATCGCTTCCAGTCGAAGAACAAGGGCCTGCAGATCATCTCGGCGATCGTGTTCGTCGTGGTCTACTGCATTTACAGCGCCTCGAGCATCTCGGCCTGCGGCACGCTGTTCAACACCGTCACGGGCATGAGCGCCAAGACGGCCATGATCATCGCCACGGCCATCATCCTCGTGTACGTGTTTCTCGGCGGCTTCAACGCCGTGTGCTGGACGGACTTCTTCCAGGGCATGCTCATGCTTGCCGCGCTCATGCTCACGCCGATCCTCGCGCTGTTCGCCATGAAGGGTGCAGACTTTGTCGCACCGGTCATGGCCGTTCCGGAAAACTACTATAATGTGCTCTCCGGCGGCGGCTTCAACTGGCAGAGCATATCGGACATTCTCTCCGGCCTCGGCTGGGGCCTCGGCTACTTCGGCATGCCGCACATCCTCGTGCGCTACCTGTCCATCAAGTCCGAGCGTGAGATGCGCAAGAGCCAGATCATCGGCTGCAGCTGGATCCTGGTCATCCTGGCCATGTCCGCCATCGTCGGCCTCATTGGCCACGAGTTCCTCGGCGAGATCGACAATGAAAACCTCGTGTTCGTGCACATGGTGCGCCGCCTGTTCCCGGCGTTCATCTCCGGTGTGCTGCTCTCGGCCATTCTTGCCGCGGCCATGAGCACGGCCGACTCCCAGCTGCTCGCGAGCAGCAGCGCCTTCGCCTCCGATATCTATAAGCCGGTCATCCGCAAGGACGCCACCGACCACGAGATGCAGTGGGCGGGCCGCATCATCGTCATTCTCATCTCCATCGTCGCGTTCTTCATCGCGGCTGACCCGAACTGCGGCGGCATCATGGCGCTCGTCGAGTGCGCATGGGCGGGCTTCGGCTCCGCGTTCGGCCCGGTCATCCTGCTCTCGCTCTACTGGCGCCGCCTGACGTATTCCGGCGCGGTCGCCGGCGTGTGCGTTGGCTTCGCGGTCGATGCCCTGTGGTATGCGTTCCTGTCCTCGAGCACCGGCCTGTATGAGATCATCCCCGGCTTCCTGTGCGGCCTGATCGCGGCGGTCGTCGTATCGCTGTGCAGCAAGGCCCCGTCGAAAGAGGTCACCGACCTGTTTGACCGCGCCTTCGAGCCCACGGACTGAACGAAATATGTATAAAAACCGCCCCTCGTCAGAGGGGCGGTTTTTTAGGTTGTTAGACTTCATGAGGAATTACTAATTACTTCTTAAGCATTGCCTCTACAACTTTAGCGCCCTTATTAATTACCTCTTTTTCAAAGTCTTTTCCTACCTTGTTGACGATACCAGCACCAATGGCAGCTACTGGGATAATTCCTTTGGCTGCTATGCCTTTTGCTTTATCCTTCCATTCTCTATGCTTTTCTTCCGCCTTGGCCTCACATAATTCGCAAATCTGATGTTTCGGGTCGACATCTTCAATCTGTCGAAAACATTTTTTGCAAACATAAACCAGCTTTGCTCCGCATTTTGGGCAAAAATCATTATCTGCGGACTGTTTTACCTTTTCTGTGTGCATTACGCAATTCTCTGTTGGACAGCCCTTCGCTCTTTTATCCTTCATCTTCATCTTCAATGCCTCCCATGCTTAAAAGATATACTCTGTTTTCAACAATTTGCTTTCTTAACTCCCGGCAGCTTGACAGTGTCCCGGCGATTTTCCCCCATGTTCCGCTTTCAACAAATTGACTATGCCGATCAAGCTCACTCAATTTTCCTGCGTATGGAATAATCAGTTTTTCTACAAAGCGGCCGTATTCGTCAATGGCGGTCAGCATTGCTGCAATTTCGCCATTTTCCTGATAAATCGTCGCTTTTAGGAACGCTGCTCGATACACGACATCGTAACACTGGCGAATGACGTTGAGAGATTCTTCGATTTTTTCGGTTGTTTTTTTGTGTTTTTTATATTCCCTTGTTATGAGATATTCGATGTTGGTGCGAATATCCTGAATCATTTGCGCGTTCGCATCATTGATAGATCGCAGAGCCTGTGCTGTAATTTGCTTTTTTAAAGAAACATCCTGAATTTCTTTGGCTTCGACATACAGGCTAAGGCCGCTATAAAAGAGACCGAGGCGATCATTTCGCTGCCCTTGTATGACTTCAGTCACTTTTTCTTCAATTTCCTGAATACTCTGAATGATTGTCGTCAACTGCTTTTTTATGGCTTCCATCTGCAGAGCCGTGTGCAGCGCAGCTGTGTCTATGCCTTCTTCGCCAAGCTCTTCAGTTATGGAAAGCTTTTTGGATAATTGTTTGTTTTCGGTATTCCTCAACTGAGCATAGAAACCGCCATCTTTTGCAGGAACGAGTTCAACATTACCACATTTTATTGCTGCCTTTGTTTCATCATCGAAATTTACAATATATTTCGGATTATTAGAATTCGCGTCTTTTTCGAAGGCTCGGTATACGGCCCGCTTGGTCGTCTCCAGAATACCAGAAGAGCTGTTTTCTGTTGATTCAATTGCATGAGAGAAATCTGCAATTGAAAATTGTTCATCGAAGAGCGAGAGTATACTACTCACATGGGCTGCTGGTTCAAAAGCAGGTTGTTGTATTTTCATTTGCAATCTCCTCACAATTATTTGACCGCTGGTAGCAAATTATCTTGTGCCCAAACGGCGTTGGGCTGTGATCTGTTTTTTACTTGCATCACAAACATTCATATCATAGCACACCAAGCGATCGATTTCCAGATTATATATCTGTTTGAAAGTCAATTATCTTTTCGAGCTGTGCAGTGATTTCATGATTCACTGTGAGTACGTTTGCTCTAGAGGGGCGGCTTTTTGCACATTTTCGCCAAAATGTCCTGCGTGATACTTGACATCGGGGCGGGGGGAATTGTATTATCTAATGGTAAAAGGAAACGGTATTAGTGAAATATCCATTTTCCACCCGGCCCCGGCCGGAGAAACGGAGTGAACCGATCATGGATTATTTTGAACAGGTCGCGCGCGAACAGGTGCGCGCGATGATCCTCAACCATGCGCGCCGCGAGGACCTCAGCCAGGTCTTTTCGCAGGGCGAGATGCGCCTGCTCGGCTGCCTCAACGCCGGGGCGGACGGCCGCACGGCCGGCGAGCTGAGCACGCTGCTCGACCTGAGCACGGCGCGCATCGCGGCCATACTCAATAATCTTGAGCGCAAGGGCGCCATCACCCGCGCGCGCGACACGGCCGACCGCCGGCGCGTCGTCGTGCGCCTGACCGACCAAGGGCGGCACGAGGTGCAGACGTCGCTCGACGAGGCGGTCGCGTGCCTGTCGGAGGTCTATCGCCGCATGGGCGAGGCGGACACGCGCGAGCTGCTGCGCCTGAGCGACCGGGCGGGAGCCATCGCCCAGCAGATCTATGAAGAGCAGAAGGAGGACACGCCATGCGGGTGCTGAAATACCTGCGCGGGCACATCCCGGCCGTGGCGCTGATCGTGCTGCTGCTCGCGGCGCAGTCGTTTTGCGAGCTGTCGCTGCCGGCGTACACGAGCCGCATCGTGGACACCGGCATCCAGAGCGGCGGCATCGAATACGCAGCGCCCCTCGCGCTCACGGACAAGACCATGGACGGCGTGCGCCTGTTTTTGTCGGACGACGACGCGGCAACGGTCAGCGCCGCCTACACGTATGATAACGGCGTCTGGACGCTGGGTGACACGGCGCGGCTGCCGGAGCTGGAGGGCATCTTCATCCGGCCGCTGGTCATGTATGCCCGCCTGTCGGAGCAGGGGGCGAACACCGTGCTCGCCCTGCGCCAGCAGATGCAGGGCGGTCTCATCACGCATGAAGAGATCCTCGCGCGCGGCGAAGAAGCGCTCAGCGGCATGGGCACGCTCACCGACAGCGTCCTGCGCAGCGCGGCCGTGCAGTTTCTCAAGACGGAGTACGCCGTCGCAGGCCTGAACGTGGACCACATCCGCAACAGCTATCTGCTGCGCACCGGCGGGAAAATGCTCCTGCTCACGCTCGGCATGATTGCGGCGGCCGTGCTCTGCAACTATGTCGGCTCGAAGATGTCCGCCGCCATCGGGCGCGACCTGCGCGCGCAGGTGTTCCGCAAGGTCCTGTCGTTCTCGTCCGTCGAGATGGACAGGTTCTCGACGGCCTCGCTCATCACGCGCACCACGAACGACGTCATGCAGATCCAGGCGGTGTGCGTGCTGCTCGTGCGCGTCGTGCTCTACGCGCCGATCATCGGCCTCGGCGGCATCGTCATGGTCGCGCGCACCAGGACCGGCCTCGGCTGGATCATCGCGCTGGCCGTCGCGGCGATGCTGCTGCTCGTCGGCGTGCTCATGAAGGTCGCCATGCCGCAGTTTCGCGCCATGCAGCAGCGCGTGGACGATGTCAACCTCGTCAGCCGCGAGGTGCTGACCGGCCTGCCGGTCATCCGCGCGTTCCACCGCGAGCGGCACGAGCAGGAACGCTTCGGCGCTGCGAGCGCGGCGCTCATGAATACGCAGCTGTTCGTCAACCGCACCATGGCGTTCATGGGCCCGGTCATGACGCTCATCATGTACGGCGTCACGGTCATGATCGAGTGGTTCGGCGCGAAAAGCATCAACGCCGGCAATATGCAGATCGGCGACATGATCGCCTTTTCGACCTATGCCTCGCTCATCATCATGGCCTTCATGATGATCACGATCGTGGCGGTGCTCCTGCCGCGCGCCGAGGTCTCGGCCACGCGCGTGGACGAGATTTTGCGCACGCGTGCGAGTGTGCGCGACCCGCGCAGCCCCGAGCCCGTGCCCGCGGACGCGACCGTCACGTTCGACCACGTGTCGTTCCGCTACCCCGGCGCGGAGGACGATGTGCTGCACGACATCAGCTTCACGGCGCGGCCCGGCGAGGTCACGGCCATCGTCGGCTCGACCGGCTGCGGCAAGTCGACGCTGCTCAACCTCATCCCGCGCTTTTACGATGCGACCGGCGGCACGGTCAGCATCGGCGGCGTGAACGTGCGCCGCCTGCCGCAGGCGGGCCTGCGCGCCCTGCTCGGCTACGTGCCGCAAAAGGGCGTGCTCTTCACGGGCGACATTCTCTCGAACCTCGAGTTCGCCGGCGACGTCTCGGAGGCCGACGCCATCCGCGCCGCCGCCACGGCGCAGGCCGAGGACTTCATCTGGTCGCGGCCGCACCACTTCCTCACGCCGGTGGCGCAGGGCGGGGCGAACGTGTCCGGCGGGCAGCGGCAGCGCCTGTCCATCGCGCGCGCCATCGCCAAGCATCCGCAGGTGTACCTGTTTGACGACAGCTTCTCCGCGCTCGACTATCAGACGGACGCCGCGCTGCGTCAGGCGCTGGCCAAGCAGACGCACGACGCCACGGTCATCATCGTGGCGCAGCGCCTGAGCACGATCCTGCACGCGGACCAGATCCTCGTGCTCGACGGCGGGCGCATCGTCGGCTGCGGCACGCACGGCGCGCTGCTGCGCAGCTGCGAAACCTACCGCGAGATCGCGCTCAGCCAGCTCAGCGCCGCGGAACTCGGAGAGGAGGGCTGACCATGGCGGGTCCCAGACGCGGACCGGGCCGCATCCCGGAAAAACCGAAAAACTTCAAGGGCACGATCGGAAAGCTCTTCCGCTGCCTCGGCCGCTACCGGCTGCTGCTCGCGCTCGTGCTCGTGCTCGCGCTGGCGAGCACGGCCTTCGGCATCGTCGGGCCGAAGATCCTCTCGACGGCCACGACGGAGCTGGCCACCGGCCTCGGGCGCAAGCTCTCGGGCCTCGGCGGCATCGACTTCGGCAAGATCGGAAAGATCCTGCTGACCGTCCTCGCACTCTATCTCGTCAGCGCGGCGTGCAGCTTCTTCCAGTCGTGGATCCTTGCCGGCATCACGCAGAAGCTCGCCTACCGCCTGCGCGGCGAGATCAGTAGCAAGATCCACCGCATGCCCATGCGCTACTTTGAGCGCAGCACCGTCGGCGACGTGCTCTCGCGCATCACAAACGACGTCGACACCATGTCCTCCGGCATGGCGCAGTCGGTCACGCAGCTCGTCACGAACGTCACCATGCTCATCGGCGTGCTGGTCATGATGCTGCGCATCAGCTGGCTCATGACGCTCATCGCGCTCATCGTGCTGCCGGTCACGGGCGTGCTCACGAGTCGGATCGTCAAGCGCAGCCAGCGCTACTTCGTCGCCCAGCAGAAAAACCTCGGCGACATCAACGGCAAGGTCGAGGAGACCTACGCCGGGCACAACGTCGTCTGCGCCTTCAACCGCGAGGGCGCGACGCAAAAGGAGTTTGACGCCATCAACGCGCGGCTCTACCGCTCGGCGTGGAAGAGCCAGTTCCTGTCCGGCCTCATGTCGCCCGTGACGACGTTCGTCAGCAAACTCGGCTACGTGTGCGTGGTCGTGCTCGGCGGCTCGCTCGCCGCGCACGGCATCATCACGATCGGCGACATTCAGGCGTTTCTCAGCTACATGTCGAGCTTCACGCAGCCGATCACGCAGCTGGCGCAGATCAGCACCCAGCTGCAGACCATGGCGGCTGCGGCCGAGCGCGTGTTTGCCTTCCTCGAGGAGGCGGAGGAGCCGGCCGACCCAGCGCTGCCCGCTCCGGCGGACCATATCCGCGGCGACGTGTCGTTCCGCCACGTGCGCTTCGGCTACGATCCCGCGCAGCCGGTCATCCATGACTGGAGCTGCGACGTGCCGGCGGGCAGGACCGTCGCCATCGTCGGCCCGACCGGCGCCGGCAAGACCACCATGGTCAAGCTGCTCATGCGCTTTTACGATGTGGACGCCGGCGCCATCCTCGTCGACGGGCGCGACGTGCGCGACTATGCGCGCGGCGATCTGCGGCGTGCCTTCGGCATGGTGCTGCAGGACACGTGGCTCTTCAAGGGCACGATCATGGAAAACATCCGCTACGGCCGCCCCGACGCGACCGACGCCGAGGTCATCGCGGCGGCGAAGGCCGCGCGCGCCGACGCCTTCATCCGCACGCTGCCCGGCGGTTACCAGATGGAGCTCAACGAGGAGGCGACGAACGTCTCCCAGGGGCAGAAGCAGCTGCTGACCATCGCGCGCGCCGTGCTCGCCAACGCTCCCATCCTCATCCTCGACGAGGCGACCAGCTCGGTCGACACCCGCACCGAGCAGCTCATTCAGGAGGCGATGGACCACCTCATGCGCGGCCGCACGAGCTTTGTCATCGCGCACCGCCTGAGCACCATCCGCAATGCCGACTGCATCCTCGTCATGCGCGACGGCAATATCGTCGAGCAGGGCACGCACAGCGAGCTGCTCGCGCGCGGCGGGTTCTATGCCGCGCTCTACAACAGCCAGTTCGAGGACGTGGTCGCGTAAAGCAAGGCTGGCATTATGACAACCAAAACCGTGCAGAAATGCTGATTTCTGCACGGTTTTTTCTATTCAAGAATTTGCATTATGTAAACTTACAGAGAAAATATACAGTTATGGTAACTGTATTATGAAAACTATATGATTCAAAAACGCTTGAAAAATCAATCATAATCGAGTAGAACTGCAAGCGTTATGTAAACAAAATTATGTAAATAAGAAGAAGAACGTGATGCCAACCATGCTTATAGTTATGGTAATCAGATTATGACAACCGATATACGAAATATTTACTGTGATTTCAGCATATTTAAAATTTAATAAATCATTATGTTAATGCACTTATGTAAACAAGCTACGCAAAGCTCTGCCCCGCGCGACTTTCTCGCGCGGGGCAGAGGAGCTGTAAGCGTTTTTGGGCTTTCTGGGGGGACTTGACCGCGGCGCGCCGGATGTTGTCTGTGCACCGCCGGGCGCACCCGCAGCCTTACGCGTACTCGACCTTGATGGTGTTCGTGTTGCCGCTGCGGCCGTTGATGATGCCGCCGGTGATGATGACCTTGTCGCCCTTTTCGAGCTGCATCACGCTGCGGCTGACCTGCAGCGCGTGGTAAAACAGCACGTCGGTGCTCTCGTACACCTCGCTCATGACGGGCGTGATGCCCCACGAGAGGGCGAGCTTGCGGTAGGCGTGCTCGTTCGTGGTCAGGCCAATGATGTCCGTCGGGCCGCGGAAGCGCGAGATCAGCCGCGCGGTGCGCCCCGTGATGGAGCAGACGGTGATGACCTTCGCGCCGATGTCGATGGCCATGCCGCACGTGGCGTGGCTGATGGCGTCGAGCGTGTCATGGATCTCAAACTGCGTCTTGGGGAAGCGCTTGGCGTAGTTGATGTGCGCCTCGGTGTATTCGGCGATGCGGGCCATGGCGCTCAGCGCCTCGACGGGGTGCTCGCCGGCGGCCGTCTCGCCGGAGAGCATGATGGCGCTCGTGCCGTCATAGACGGCGTTGGCCACGTCGGCGATCTCGGCGCGGGTGGGGCGGATGTTGTGCGTCATGCTCTCGAGCATTTCGGTCGCGGTGATGACGCGCTTGCCGAGCAGGCGGCACTTGCCGATGAGCTCCTTCTGGATGCTTGGCAGCTCCTCATACGGCACCTCGACGCCCATGTCGCCGCGGGCGATCATGATGCCGGTGCACTCGGTGAAGATGTCCTCGATGTTGTCGATGCCGGGCTGATTCTCGATCTTGGCGATGACGGAGATGTCCCCGCCGCCGTGCGCGCGCAGGAATGTGTTGAGATCGACCAGGTCCTGCCGGCGCGACACGAAGGATGCGGCCACGAAGTCCACGTCATTTTCGATGCCGAAGAGCAGGTCGCTCTTGTCCTGCTCGCTCAGAAACGTCTGCTTGAGCACCTTGTTCGGGAAGCTCATGCTCTTGCGGTCGGACAGCACGCCGCCGGCGGTGACGCGGCAGACGACGTCTGTGTCGGTCGTGGCGGTGACGGTCAGGGCGATGAGCCCGTCGTTGACGAGCACGGTGTCGCCCGGCTCAAGATCCTGCGCGAGCCCAGGGTAGCTCACGGACACGCGCTCGGCATTGCCGGTGACGGGCTCGGTCGTGAATGTGAACGTGTCGCCGTTGTGCAGCTCGATCTTCCCGCCCTCGAACGTGCCGATGCGGTACTCGGGGCCCTTCGTGTCGAGCATGATGGCGATGGGCAGATCAAGCTCTGCGCGCAGCTTCTTGATGCGGTCGATGCGCACCTGATGCTCGGCGTGCGTGCCGTGGGAAAAGTTCAGGCGCGCGACGTTCATGCCCGCGAGCATCATGGCGCGCAGCGTCTCCTCGCTGTCGCACGCGGGGCCGATGGTGCAGACGATCTTCGTTTTTCTCATATTCCGACTCCCTCTCTGAATGTTGGGTTTACTTTTTCTTCTTGCCGAACCAGCGGCGCTCCTTGCGGTTGCGGCCCTCGGGCTCGTCGTCGGCGGTGATGTTCCGGGCGGCTTCGGCCACGGCGTCGGCGTCAAAGTCCACGCCCATCTCGGCCGCGGTATTGCGCATCTGCTCAAAGAACTCGAGCTGGGCCTTGAGCGTCTGGAGCATCTCGCGCGTAAGCGCAAGGCCGCTGCCGACGCCGGGGTCGATGATGATGCCGGTGTCGTTCGAGGAGAGTACGAGCGGGGCATAGTCCTTCACGCCGAGCTCAACGCTGCCCATGTTGCGCCACTGCAGCAGGCGCGCGCGGTCGGTGAAGGCGCAGAAGAACGTGCGCCCGTCGTCGGTGCGCACCTTGCCGAACTGCAGGTGCTGCTGACCGTCGGCCGGGGCGGTCTCGCCCTCGGGCCGCTGGGCGGGGAAGAACAGCGGCGCCGCGATCATGGTCGCGGCCAGGCGCTGGAAGTTTTCCTGCGAGGCGTTGATCTTGCAGGCGTCGAGCGCGTCGCGCAGCTCCTCGGCCAGCGCGGCGCGCATGGCCTGCTCGGGCGTGCGCTCGCTGAGCTCGATGTGGAAATCGGGGTAGGCCACGCGCAGCATGTCCAGCGCGGTGCTCAGGCCCTGCACGTCCTCATCGGGGCGGTTGTTGGCGGCCACGATGAACAGGCGCGGGCGGTGGTTGGCACTGCGGTCGACGATGCCGGAGGCGTAGAGCTCCTCGAGCTTCGTCTGCACACACAGGGCGATGCAGTTGGGGTGCTCACTCGTGGCGGTTACGGCGATGGCGTAGGTCTCGTCGCCGTCCTGCGCGGGCATTTTCGCCGTCTCGAGAATGTGCGGACGGCCGAGGGCGTAGGCGGCCTCGGCCTTGTGCTGCTCGCGCTCGGCGTCGGTCATGTCGTCAATGTTGTCCGGCTCCGTGTAGGCGCCGGCGGCCAGCAGCTCGCTCACGGCCTTGCGGCGGATGTCCTGAATACCGAGCAGCTGCATGGCGCGCGAGCGGTCGGCGGCGACGTGGTCGTACAGATCGTTAAAATTACTCATAAGTTTCCTTCCCGGGGCCCCATTCGCCCCTTGGTTTTCTTTGCCGCCATTATAACACACCCCGCGCCAAATGCAAAGCGCCGATTCGCCGCGGCAGATTGCACAAACATTGCCGCGGGGCGCGAAAAAATTTCTTGCCGCAGATCGCCGGTTTCTCTTTGCAAGCGGCAAAAATATTGGTATAATGATTTTGTATGAAAACTTGGGTTTCTGTGCCTGTGCGCAGGACGCGGAAATTTTCAAAAAGAGAGGAAGTTACGATATGATTCCACACGGCAAAGAGATCAAGGTGTTCACCGGCTCGTCCAACCCCGACCTGGCGGACATGATCTGCAAGAACCTCGGCATCTCCCTGGGCAAGAGCACGGTCACGGCGTTTGCCGACGGCGAGTGCTCCATCTCCATCAACGAGCCCGTCCGCGGCGTGGACGTGTTCATCGTGCAGAGCACCTGCAAGCCGGTCAACGACAGCCTCATGGAGCTGCTGGTCATGATCGACGCGATGAAGCGCGCCTCCGCCGGCCGCATCACCGCCGTCATCCCGTACTTCGGCTATGCCCGGCAGGACCGCAAGGCCAAGGCCCGCGACCCGATCTCGGCCAAGCTCGTGGCGAACCTGCTGACCGTCGCCGGGGCCGACCGTGTGCTGACCATGGACCTGCACGCCGCGCAGATCCAGGGCTTCTTTGATATCCCGGTGGACAACCTTTACGGTGCGCCGCTGTTTGCCACGCACTACCTGCGCCGCTTCGGCTACGGCCGCGAGGACATGGTCGTCGTCTCGCCGGACGTCGGCAGCGTGGCGCGCGCGCGCTCTTTCGCCATGAAGATGGGGCTCGGTCTCGCCATCGTGGATAAGCGCCGCGAAAAGGCCAACTGCTCCGAGGTCATGAACATCATCGGCAATGTCGAGGGCAAGACCTGCCTGCTGCTCGACGACATGGTCGACACGGCCGGCAGCCTGTGCGGCGCGGCCAAGGCCATCGTTGAGGTCGGCGGCGCGAAGGAAGTGTATGCCTGCGCGTCCCACGGCGTGCTCTCCGGCCCGGCTATCGACCGCATCAACGACAGCGTCATCGACGAGCTGCTCCTGCTCGATTCCATTCCGTATCCGAAGGACAAGCCGGCCTGCGACAAGATCCACTATCTGCCCGTCGCGCCGATGTTCGCCGAAGCCATCAACCGCATCTATGAGGAAATGAGCATCTCCTCGCTGTTCGAGTGATGTTTTTTTCCGATCACGGCGGTGTGCAGTGGCTGGTCGTGTTTCTCGGCAACCCGGGGCTGAAGTATCAGAACACGCGGCACAACGCGGGCTTCCTCACGGCGGACGTCGTGGAAAAGGACTGCGGCGTGCGCATCGACCGGCTGCGCTTTCACGCGCTCACGGCGCAGGCGGAGCTCGGCGGGCAGAAGGTCCTGCTCATGAAGCCGCAGACGTTTATGAACAACTCCGGCGAGGCCGTGGCGCCGGCAGCGAAGTTTTATAAGGTGCCGCCGGAGCATATTCTGGTCGTGTCGGACGAGATCCACCTGCAGCCGGGCCGCCTGCGCATCCGCACGAAGGGCTCGGCCGGCGGGCACAACGGGCTCAAGAGCATCATCGCCTGCCTCGGCACGGACGCCTTTCCCCGCATCCGCATCGGCGTCGGCGCGCCCCCGCACCCGGACTATGACATGCCCGACTGGGTGCTCGGCACGTTCCGCGGCGCGGACAAGACCGCCATGGACGACGCGGCCGCGCGCGCGGCCGAGGCCTGCGCGGTCTATATCCGCGACGGGGCGGACCGCGCCATGAGCCGCTTTAACTGAACACCTGTCAGGGGTTTCCCACGTCCACCGGAACCGCCGCAGCCGACCGTGGGGCCAATCGCCGCCGGACGCTGCGCGAAACCGGTCGAGCCGCAGGAGGCCCCTGATTTATTCGCAACTGGAGAAAAGGAGGAGCGCATCCCTTGAAAAAACACTGTATCGCCATGCTGCTCGCGGGCGGGCAGGGCTCGCGGCTGTACGCCCTCACGGCGAAGGTCGCCAAGCCCAGTCTCCCGTTCGGCGGCAAGTACCGCATCATCGACTTTCCGCTGTCCAACTGCGCCAACTCCGGCATCGACACCGTCGGCGTGCTCACGCAGTACCAGCCCCTGCTGCTCAACCGCTACATCGGCAGCGGCCAGGCCTGGGACCTCGACAGCATCGACGGCGGCGTGTACATTCTGCCCCCGTACCAGAGCGCGGGGGAGCGCGGGTCGTGGTTTTCCGGCACGGCCAACGCCATCTATCAGAACATGGACTTCATCGAGATGTATGACCCCGACTGCGTGCTCATCCTCTCGGGCGACCATGTGTACAAAATGGACTATGACAAGATGCTCCGCGCGCACGAGCAGGCCGGCGCGGCCTGCACGATCTCGGTCATCCAGGTGTCGATGGATGAGGCGAAGCGCTTCGGCATCATGAACGTCGGGCCGGACGGTTTTATCAACGAGTTCGAGGAAAAGCCCGCCCACCCGAAGAGCGACCTTGCGAGCATGGGCATCTACATCTTTGACTGGAAGGTGCTGCGCAAGTATTTGATCGAGGACGAGGCAGACCCCAACTCCGACAAGGACTTCGGCAAGAACATCATCCCCAAGATGCTCGCCGCCGGGGAAAAGCTCCTGCCGTACCGGTTCGAGGGCTACTGGCGCGACGTCGGCACCATCGTCAGCCTCTGGGACGCGAACATGGATATGCTCTCGCCCACGCTCATCAACCTCTATGACCCGAAATGGCCCATCCGCGCCAAGAGTCCCATCCGCCCGCCGCACAGCATCGGCCGGCAGGCGGAGGCCGTGCACTCGATCATCACCGAGGGCTGCACGATCGAGGGCCATGTGGAAAACTCCGTGCTCTCCAACTCCGTCACCGTCGGCGCGGGCGCGCGTGTGCTCTACAGCATCCTGCACCCCGGCGTCGTCGTGGAGCCGGGCGCCGTGGTGGAATACGCCATTCTCGGCGAGGGCACGGTCGTCGGCGCGGGCGCGCACGTCGGTGCGCAGCCGGACGGGACGGACGACTGGTGCGTCGCCACGGTCGGCCCGGACGTGGCGGTGCCCGCCGGGGCGACGGTCCCGGCCGGGGCTATGATCTATGACGGAGCGGAGGTGCACGCATGAGCAAGGTACACGGCATCGTTTACGCATATCACAGCTCCCCGCGGCTCGGGGACCTGACACGCTACCGCACGAACGCATCGCTGCCGTTCTGCGGGCGCTACCGGCTGATCGACTTTGCGCTCTCGTCGCTCTCGAACGCGGGCGTGCACAGCGTCGGCGTCATCATGCAGCGGGACTATCAGTCTCTGCTCGACCACCTCGGCAGCGGCAAGGCGTGGGACCTGTCGCGCCGCAGCGGCGGGCTGCACCTGCTGCCGCCGTTCGGCGTCAACACGCGCGGCGACTATACCGGCACGGCCGAGGCGCTCAATGCGGTCATCTCCTACGTGCGCAACATTCCGGAGTCCGAGATCGTGCTCATGCCGGCGGACATCGTCTGCAACCTCGACCTCGCCGCCGCCATCGCGCAGCATGACGCCTCCGGCTGCGGCATCACGGCCATCTGCCGCGGCGGCGCCGTCACCGGGGAGCACCACCGCTGCCTCACGGATGACCACGGCCGTGTCACGAAGCTCATCACGAGCGCGGCGGCTGGCACGGGCGTCGCCTCGATGGAGATCTACATCATCAACAAGGACGTCCTGCTGGACATCCTCGATTTCTGCGCGCAGGAAAACCGCTTCCACTTCCACCGCGACGGGCTGTTTCAATATCTCGGCCGCGGCGGCACGATGGACGTGTTCCTGCACACGGGCTACGCCGTGCGCGTGGACGCGGTCGCGGACTATTTTGCCGCCAGCATGGATATGCTGGACCCGGCGGCGCGTGCGTCGCTCTTCCCGGCCGACCGCCCGGTGCGCACGAAAGAGCGCGCGGACGTGAGCACGTATTACGGCGAGCACGCGCACGTGGAAAACTGCCTCGTGGCCGACGGCTGCTTCATCGAGGGCACGGTCACGGACTGCATCCTGTTTCGCGGCGTGCGCGTCGCGCGCGGGGCGCACCTGAGCCGCTGCATCGTCATGCAGGACACCTGCATCGCGGCGGATGCCATGCTGCAGTACGTCATCGCGGACAAAAACGTCCGCATCGGCCCGGCCGTCACGCTCACCGGCTGCGAGACCCTGCCGATCGTGATCCCCAAGGGCAGCGAGCTCTGACCCGAACGAACCCAGTAAAGGAAGATTCTATTTTATGCCAATGACCAATCAGATTTCCCGCGATGAGCTGCGCGGCGCCATTGCCGACAAGCTCAGCGCACACTTCGGCGTCACGGCCGAGACTGCGACCGACGAGCAGGTCTTTCAGGCCGCGGCCATCGTCATCCGCGAGATCCTCTCGCGCCTGCACACGTTCGACAGCCGCACCGCGCCCGAGCGCGAGGTGCACTACCTGTCGATGGAGTTTCTCATGGGGCGCTCCCTGATGAAGGACGCGTTCAACCTCGGCATCGGCGACGCGCTCACCGGCGCGCTCGAGGACCTCGGCCGCAGCGCGGCCGACATCTTTGAGACCGAGCCGGACGCCGGTCTCGGCAACGGCGGTCTCGGCCGCCTTGCCGCGTGCTATATGGACAGCCTCGCCACCGAGGGCATCCCCGCCACAGGCTATTCACTGTGCTACGAGCTGGGCATTTTCCGGCAGCGCATCGTCGGCGGCCGGCAGACCGAGGTCGCGGATAACTGGCGTACGGCCGCGGCGAGCTGGCTCGTGCCGTGCCATGAGGACACGGTCGAGGTGCGCTTCGGCGGCCGCGTCGAGCCGCATTGGGACGCCTACGGCCACTACCACGGCGAACTGCGCGGTTATGAGAGCGTGCTGGCCGTGCCGCGCGATATGCTCATCGCCCCGTATGGCGACGGGCGCGTCAACACCCTCCGCCTCTGGGAGGCGCACAGCCCGAACGACCTCGACATGTATCTCTTCGCCGCCGGCAGCTATGTCCAGAGTCTCGAGCAGCGCACGATGGCCGAGGTCATCACGAAGGTGCTCTACCCGGCGGACGACCACATCGAGGGCAAGACCCTGCGCATCCGCCAGCAGTATTTCTTCGTCTCCGCGACGGCGCAGAGCATCCTGCGCGCCCACCGCGCGCGCTACGGCACGGTGCGCAACTTTGCCGAGCACCACGTCATCCAGATCAACGACACGCACCCGACGCTCATCATCCCCGAGCTCATGCGCCTGCTGCTCGATGACGACGGCCTCGGCTGGGACGAGGCGTGGGCCATCGTCACCGCCTGCGTCAACTACACGAACCACACCGTCATGTCCGAGGCGCTCGAGACCTGGCCGCAGGGCCTCATCCAGAGCCAGCTGCCGCGCGTGTGGGAGATCATCTGCGAGATCAACCGCCGCTGGTGCGACGAGCTGCGCGCCCGCTTCGGCGACGATGCGCGCGTGGGCCGCAACCTCATCATTGAGGGTGGCAGCGTGCACATGGCAAACCTCTGCCTCGCCGCGTGCAGGACCATCAACGGCGTCTCCGCCCTGCACGGGGAGATCCTGCGCCGCGACCTCTTCCGCGACGTCTGCGCGCTCAACCCCGGCCGCTTCACCTACGTCACCAACGGCATCGACCACCGCCGCTGGCTGGCTCAGTGCAACCCCGGCCTGCACGCGCTCGTGTGCGACGTGCTCGGCAGCGATCGCTATCTCCTGCACCCCGAGGAGCTTGCGGGTCTGGAGCGCGCGGCGAGTGACCCCGCCGTGCTCGCGCGGCTCGAGGAGATCAAGGCGCTCAACAAGCAGCGGCTGGCCGCGTGGGTGTTCCGCACCGACGGCTTCTCGCTCAACAGCGACGCGATTCTCGACGTGCAGGTCAAGCGCCTGCACGAATATAAGCGCCAGCTTCTGTGCGCCATGCGCATCACGCAGCTGCAGCTCATGCTGCACGACGACCCGGACCAGCCCTTCCAGCCGCGCACGTTCCTGTTTGCGGCCAAGGCCGCGCCCGGCTACGCTGTGGCCAAGCGCATCATCCAGCTGCTGTGCTCGCTCGCGGCCGATGTCAATGCCGACCCCGTCTGCCGCGGGAAGCTGCAGGTGTATTTCCTGCCGAACTACCGCGTCTCCGCCGCCGAGATGCTCATGCCCGCCGCGCAGGTGTCCGAGCAGATCTCGACCGCCGGCAAGGAGGCCAGCGGCACCGGCAACATGAAGCTCATGATGAACGGCGCCGTCACGATCGGCACGCTCGACGGCGCGAACGTCGAGATGTTCGAGCAGCTCGGCGCGGACAACATGTTCCTCTTCGGCCTGCACGCCGACGAGGCCGAGGCCCTGCGCGCCGCGGGCTACGACCCGCAGGCATACGTCCGCCGCAGCCCGTGGCTGGGCCGCGTGCTCGAGCGCATGAGCTGCGGCTACGCCGACGGCGAGAGCTATGCCGACCTTGTCAGCAGCCTGCTCTACGGCGGCGACCCGTACCTGCTCCTCGCCGACTTTGACGACTATGCCGCCACGCATGAGCGGCTGTATACGGCGATCGCCGACCCCGCCGAGCGCGCGCGCCTGTCGCTCGTCAACATTGCCCGCAGCGGCATTTTCGCTGCTGACCGCGCCGTGCGCGAATATGCCGAGCGCATCTGGGAGGTGCACGCATGAACCCTTATGTCTGCGTCGTCGGCGCCGTGAATCTCGACATTTGCGGCCGCCCGGAAAAAAAGCTCATCTTCCGCGACTCCAACCCCGGTGCCGTCACGCTCACGCCCGGCGGCGTCGGGCGCAACATCGCGCATGACCTGCGCCTGCTCGGCGTGGAGGTCAAGTTCCTCACCGCCTTCGGCGGCGATTCGCACGCCCAGCTCCTGCGCAACGACTGCGTGGAGCTCGGCATGGACCTCAGCTGCGCGCTCGATGTGCCCGGCGGGCGCACGTCCACGTATCTGTACATCACGGACGAGCGCGGCGAGATGCAGCTCGGCCTGTGCGATACGGACATCTCCGCCGCCATCACGCCGGACTATCTGCAGCGCCACCTCGACGTGCTCGACGGCGCGGCCGCCGTCGTGCTCGACGGCAACCTGACGGCCGAGACCATCACCTGGCTCGGCGCGCACTGCAGCGCCCCGCTCTTTGCCGACCCCGTCTCCGTCACGAAGGCGGAGCGGATGCGCGCGGCACTCGGCGCGCTGCACACGTTCAAGCCCAACCTCACCGAGGGGCAGAACCTCACGGGCGAGTCCACGCCCGAGGGCATCGTCGCGGCGCTGCTGGCACAGGGCGTGCAGCGCGTGTTTCTCAGCATGGGAGCCGACGGCATCCTTGCCGGTACGCGCGGCGAGCTGGTGCACCTGCCGTGCCTGCCCACCTGCATGGTCAACACGACCGGCGGGGGCGACGCGGTCATGGCGGCGCTCGTCTGGGCGTATCTGCAGGGGCTCGACCTGCGCGAGAGCGCGGCGGCCGCCCTGCGCGCCGGCAAGGCCACGGTGGAATACCCCGGCACGAACAATCCCGATCTCGGCGTGCTCGTCCACGGCTGAGGCGAAGCGAAACAGAAAAAAGCAGCAGACTTCCGGCGTTGGAAGTCCTGTCTCTTATACACATCTGACGCTGCCGACGATAAGG